>Ga0105160_1000053_pt1 | contig 59624 bp, 72 predicted proteins | sample GXS110809BmetaG_FD_89591 | JGI IMG/M metagenome (GOLD analysis project Ga0105160, IMG submission 89591) | Hot spring microbial communities from Gongxiaoshe hot spring, China to study Microbial Dark Matter (Phase II) - GXS 110809B | ecosystem: Environmental > Aquatic > Thermal springs > Hot...
AAGCCTCCAGCCAAACCTCCCCTATTTTTTCCTTCATTCCTATTTAGATGAAATTACCTACACAACGGTGCAATTATATATTATCGAACCAAACGCATTTTCAGATATCTCACAACCACATGAAAACTCCTTTACAACCCCACAGCGTTGAAAACCAATGTTGGGAATTTTTTCGAGTGCGTTAGAAAAGGCCGATTCCTTTCTTTACACGGAAGCTTTCGAGAAGATACACTATTATCGAGCCCTACACCTATCAGTGAGCGGTCTATGCATGCGGCGGGATGGTTGGTTTGCGTGTTGTCAAGATCAGCCCGTTGAAGAGGGTTGTCACGGTGGTGCCTGAATCGACTTTAGATTTGCTCAACCTTTACAGAGTTGTAGAAACGGGTGACATGGTTTACGCCGTAACCAGCCGTGAGGTTAAGAAGCAGAGGGGTGACGGAAGCGTCGACAGCGAAAGAGTGCGGCTGGAGATCGGTGTCGAAATCCTCCGTAAAGAGCTGGAGCCTTTCACGAGACGGTTGAACCTGCATGGTGTGATAAGGTATGAGGGCAGGGAGCTCGGGCTCGTCGGCAAGCATCACAGCATCCACCTAGAAGTCGGTGATGAAATAACCCTCGAGAGCCGTAAAAACTATCCACAGCTCGAGTCGATGGCGTCATACTATAGGGATGTCTCCACCCAGAAACCCGCAACGGTCGTCATGGTTGACGACGAAGGCCTAAGCGTTTACGTAGCCATGCAAACAGGCCTGAAACTTGTTTACAGGAAAGACGTATCCGCTGGGAAGGAGGAGCCTGAGGACAGAAGCAAGGCTGTGGCGAAGGCATACGGAGAAGCTGTGGAAAAGATAGCGGACGCCGACAGCCTCTACATCTTCGGCCCGTCGGTGATGGTTGACGAATTCATAAAATACGTCAAAAGGGAGAGGAAAGAGCTGGCGGCGAGAATAAAGAAGACTGGATACGTCTCCAGCACAGACTCCGCGGGCGTCTCCGAGCTACTGAGGAACAAAAGCCTGCACGAGTTGAGAGAGGCTGTCAAGACCATCGCAGACATGGAGGAAGTGGAGGAGTTCATGGCGCTGCTTGTCAAAGAACCCTCACGCACCGCCCTCGGGCTCAAAGAAACCATCGCCGCTTTGAGTATGAAGGCTGTGGAGAAAATGCTGATAGCGGAAGACTTCCTCTGGAACAGCATCGCAGACAAAAACGTTGAACAACTTCTTGACATGGCGGAGTCAAGCAAAACCTTGGTCCGGGTGATATCGTCTGGAAGCGAAGCCTGTGAAAAACTGATGAGCTTGGGAGGTTTAGCGTGTGTTCTGAGGTTTGCGGTTGAGCCGTCGCTGCTACGCGAGGCTGGTTAGGTCTTGGGCTGTGTAGATGTGGACGCTGTTAGGCTTGTTCTGGATTTCGCCAACCCTAACCCCGATCAGGTAAACGTCGCCGCCTAACGAAGCGGCGCTGTCAACCAACCGCTGTGTCACAACCCCGTCGAATACAACGTATTTTGCGGACGGCTCGCCGCTGAGCTTGCTTGCCAGCTCGCTCACGGGGACGCGCGCTATCTCATGAAACTCGGCGTCAAGCAGCACCGCTGAAAGCGTTCCATCCACCTCTTTCACAACATTCCTCAGCTCGGCGGGAGGGGCCCTACGCTCTGCCCCAACATATTCCTTTGCCTTCAGAGCTTCTTCAGGATGGGTCGCATGCTCCAAAGCCTCGTGTATCTCCTTCGCAGTCAGCTGCTCAACCTCCTTACCGTAAGGCGCTCTAGCCACCAAGTCTATCTTACAGTGTGCGAGAAGCTCCTGCAGAATAAGGTCTCCGCCTCTGTCGCCGTCGAGAAACGCTATCACCCTCTTCTTCTTGCGGGTAAGGCCGGAGATGCTCCTCGGGATTTTCACACCCTCAACGGCTATCGTGTTCTTGTACCCGTATCTCAGTAGGTTGATGACGTCGGCTCTTCCCTCGACGATTATGATTTCGTCAGACGAGTCGACCTCAGGCCCTGCTGGAAGCTTCTCTGGACCGTATTCTACGACTTTTGTCTTGACGATGGCCTCCTCAAGCTCGCGGAGGACAACGTCGTCTTCAGGAACCTTCTGCTTCTCCCAGGCGGCCAGTATTTCCTTAGCTCTCTCGATTATCTTCTTCCTCTTCTCCAGCCGGGTGTCCTCTATCTTCTCGATGACAACCCGCGCTTGATAGGGTCCAACCCTGTCTATCGACTCTATCATGGCAGCTATAAGCGATGTGGTGTACTTGTCTAAGCTTGTTGGCACGGTAATTTTTCCTACGGCCTTGTTGCCCTGGGTTGTGACAGTGATCTCAATACGGCCAATCCGCCCGGTTTTCTGGAGCTCTCTTAAGTCAAGGTCCGAGCTGAAAATACCCTCCGTCTGCCCGAACACCGCTCCAACGACGTCGTTTTTGTCAACGGGCCCGTCCACCTCAATCCTGCCCTCGACGACATATTTGGTTACTGTGCTCAAGTTTAGCCTCGGAAAATCAATCTCTAAATGGATGTAATAAGCTCTTCTCCAGCAAAGCTTTTTAGCTGGGGGTTCTGCATGCGACCGCTCCAGATTTTTAGATAAGGCTAAATTTAACCAAAGCTAAAACAGTCCAGAATATGCTTGACAAAACCTCTCCAGCACTCATCACGCTATCAACACTACTGCTGGTCCTCAACGTATTGACCCCGTTTTACGTCGGCTCGGAGAAGGCTGGGTCTGCTGGCCAAGACCGCATGATTCTGGCCACGACGTCGATTATTTGGGACATGGCTCGGAATGTCGCAGGAGGCCTCTGGCAGGTTGAATGGCTGGTGGAGCCGGGTAAAAACCCTCACACATATGAGCCGACCCCACAGGACATGGTCAAAGCCCATAAAGCGACCGCAATACTATACAACGGCTTCAATCTCGATGCATGGATTGTGAAGCTGTTTTCAGGCCGTTGGTCGGGCAAGCTTGTCAGGGTTACCGAGGGTCTTGAACCATACTTGCTGAAAATCCCTGACGGACCGTATGCTGGACGTGAAGACCCTCATCTGTGGATGGACGTGCTAATGGCTGTAAAATACGTCGACAGGATTAAGGATGTCTTCATACAGCTTGACCCGGAGAACGCCGACGTCTACCGCGCCAACGCCGAGTCTTACATCAAAACCCTCGTCGAGCTCGACGGCTGGATAAGGTCTCAGGTTTCGAAGATACCTGCTGAGAGAAGGGTTTTGGTGACCCAGGAGAACGCGTTCCAGTATTTTGCGAAGTCCTACGGCTTCAGGGTTGCGGGCTATTTTTACTCGATGGTGACGGAGATAGAGCCGACTGCCCTCGACCTTGCGTCCCTGGTCAACAGGGTTCGGCAGAACGGTGTGTGCGTGTACTTTGCCGAGACGACGTTGAGCCCGCGTCTGATGGAGCAGTTGACCCGGGAGGCGGGCGGGAGAATAGCGGCGAAACTGTACACCGACAGCTTAGGCCCCGTCGGCAGCGGAGCCGACAGCTATGTCGGGATGATGCGGTACAACGTCGAAGCCATAGTCGAAGGGCTTGTGGGATGGTGTCGATGAACGCCTTAGAGGCTGATGGTTTGACTGTTTTTTATGGGCGAACAAAAGCGTTGGAACAAGTCACCGTCTCGATAAAGCCGGGCACTATGACCGCGGTCATTGGACCGAACGGCTCGGGCAAAAGCACTTTGCTCAAAGCCTTCGTAGGCTTGGTCAAGCCGTCGCAGGGTAGGGTGACGGTTTTCGGCAGGCCGTTGGAAAAGTCAAGGGGGCTTGTTGCCTACGTGCCGCAGCGAGAGGATGTTTACTGGGACTATCCCTTGACGGTATGGGATGTAGTCGCCTTAGGCCGTGTCAAGGCGGTCGGCCCGCTTAACAAGGTGAGCAAGAACGACAAACTCGTCTTGGATGCGTTGAATAACACAGGCTTAATGGAGCTGAGCTCGAGGAAGGTCTCGGAGCTTTCCGGGGGACAGCAGCAGAGGGTTTTTCTCGCGAGGGCTATGGCTCAGGGTGCGGAGCTTTATCTGATGGACGAGCCTTTGACGGGTATAGATGCCGAGGCTGAGGACAAGCTGTTCGACATCATGAAGAGGTTGAGGGACGGAGGCAAGACAATCGTCATGACAACCCACGACCTAAGCTCTACGCTGGAGCTGTTTGACAACGTCATGATTCTCAAAACCAGGCTGATAGCCTTCGGGCCGCCCGACGAGGCTTTGAAAGCCGAGCACCTTAGTGCTGCCTACGGCAGCGAGAGAGTAGCCATGCATCTGGCCGACGTGAAAAAGGTGGCTGGATGGCGTTGATACAGTACCTGCTCGAGCCGTTGAGCTATGGGTTCATGAAAGTGGCGCTGGTGGCTTCAGTAACGGTGGCTGTAGTGGCGTCCACGCTGAGCACCTTCATCGTGTTGAGAGGCTGGTCGCTTCTTGGAGACGCTGTTTCACACTCAGTACTGCCAGGGCTGGCCGTGGCTGCAGCATTAAACCTGCCTTTCACGCTGGGAGGAGCCGTCGCAGGTGTTGCATCCTCCGTTTTGATAGGATTCATAGAATCTAGAGCTAGGGTGAGAAACGACACGGCCATCGGCATAGTGCTGACGGGAGCGTTTGCGCTTGGCTTGGTTATACTGAGCAGGGTTAGGCCAACCGTAGATATTTTTCACGTGCTTTTCGGAAACGTCTTAGGCGTCTCCATCCAAGACCTAGTTATCACCGCAGCGTTAGGTTTCATCGTCATAGCGACTCTATCGCTTTTCATGAAGGAGATAATCTCATACACTTTCGACCCAACCTTCACCTATGTAGTCGGCCTCCCATCCAGACTAATACACTACACGATGATGATTATGATTTCGCTGACGGTGATATCTGCGTTCCAGACAGTCGGAATAATTTTGGTAATCTCGTTGCTTGTGACGCCGGGGGCAACTGCACAGCTTTTTGCCCGCACAATAGGCCAGATGATTTTGATATCTGTGGTAGTTGGTGTGACGTGTTCAGTAATCGGCTTGTATCTATCGTTCTACTTAGCTGTCAGTTCAGGTGGAACTATCGCGCTGGCAGCGACTTTGATATTTTTCACAGCGCTGCTTGTCAAAAGCCTTAGCGTCAGGCGTTCGCGCTGAGGCTTATCAGCTTCTCGAGAATCCTGTCATGCTTTTCTTCGTCGGCCTCGATAGAGTCTAGAAGTATTTTCGCCACATTATTGTTCACATTTTTTTTCACTTCTTCAAAGCTGTGCATGTGGCTTCTCTCTTCATGTTGTTGAAGCTGCCTTAGCCTTTCAGGGTCGGGGAGCTCTGTTTCACCCAGTCCCTTCTCAACGGCTGCGATCGCGGCTTGGACTATGTCTGCGTGTCGTATGCTGTCTGAGGCAATCTGTCTAAACAACAGCCGCACCATGTCGTCTTTAGCTTTGATGGCCTCCGATAGAAATAGCTCTGCAGCCTCCTGTTCAGCCGCAAGCCGCATCCTCAAAATCCTGAGAGCCTGAGCCTTCGACTCTTCGGCGGACAGCACAGCTGCGCTCGAAGCTTTTCCAGAAAACGACAAAACCTCGTAAGCTAGGTCGAGCAACTCAGTCTCCTGAACAGCCTTTCTCCTGAAAGCAACCTTGCCAGCGTATTCCCTGACCATTTTCTTCACACGGTCTTCTGCTGTTACCCCCTTCTTGTCCAAAGCCCTCACGCCTTTCAGGTACTGCGTCACAGCCTGAGGTGTTATCGAAAGCAGGCGTGCTGTTTCAGCGTTCTTCAGCCCGTAGGTCTTTGTCAGCTCGACTGCGATGAACGCCCTTAACATGGGGATTATCTTCTCGGCTTTTTGTGTCTTCACGGTTTTAATGACGTGTTTAACAGTGTTATATGTTTGTTGTTCAACCGTGTGAATGGTTTTTTTCACAACGTGTAATTTAAATAAGGCTATAACGCCGTTATGCCAGCTTGAAACATCTCCACAGAACGATAACGCTAATAGTCTTCGGCGCCTTCATGGGCGCGTTAATCACTTCAGGCTTGTCTCTCCTAACTAACCAGCCTAGCCAAAAGATAGTCATAGCAATCCAGCCGACTATAGCGGCCTCAGACATCCTGCAACGCGCCAAGCCCGTGGAGACCTTCCTCGAGGAAAGGCTTGCCGTCGACGTTGAGATGTACGTGCCCACGTCTTACGCGGCCGTAGTCGAGGCGTTGAGACGCGGACATGCTCATGCGGCGTTGATGAGTGCTTGGCCGTCCTATCTTGCGTGGAAGCTGTCCGACGCCGAGGTCGTTCTCGCCGAGGTGAGAACAGTCGGGTCAGGCGATAAAATCGTCAACGCAACCCATTACTTCTCATACTGGGTTACTTTGCCCGATTCATCCATAAGCTCGCTCGAAGACCTCCGCGGCAAAAAAGTCGGTTTGCCCAGCCCCATATCCACGTCGGGCTACGTAGCACCCTTGAGCAAGCTTGTCGAAAAAGGGCTTGTGAAAGTCGAGGGAGGGAAAGAAGCCGACCCAAGCAGTTTCTTCACTGTCGTCTTTACAGGCGGCTATGCTCAGTCGTGGAAGGCTTTGCAGGCAGGTGACGTGGATGCAATTGTCATAGCCGGCGACATCCCAGCCGAGCTCTACTTCGAGGTGGTTGCAAAAACAAAAGTCATCGACTCGCAGGGCCCCATCCCCAGCCACGCCGTTGTTTTCTCGAAGGAGTTGAAGGAGCCGCTGAGGTCTAAGCTAATTCAAGCTTTTATCGAGCTTGGAGACAGACAGCCTGAGCTAATGCGCTCTCTCGTCTCGGCTTTGTTCGTGAAGTTCCAGCTGACAACGACGGAAGAACATTTGTCCGAGCTTGCACGCTACTTGAAGCTAACAAACCTGAGGTACTTGGAGAAGGTCGGGTGACTTGAACGGCGAATTCCTGCTGAAAATCACCGGGCTGAAGTTTTCCTACGATGGGCGGAATCCGGTGCTTGACGGAGTCAACCTATGTCTGAGGGCAGGTGAGTCGGTTGCAGTTATGGGGTCGTCAGGATCTGGGAAAACGACGCTACTAAAAATCATCGCAGGTCTTCTCCATCCCATTCAGGGCGAAATACAGGTCAAAGCTGGAAAAGGCGGCGTTGGATACATCCCTCAGCAGGTTGGCCTCGTCAAAAACCTCACAGCTCTCCAGAACGTTCTGCTCGGAGCCTTGGGAAGGGTGGGAAACCCAGCCATACTTATCGGAAACTTTCCAGCGGACGAAGTGGAGAAAGCATACAGGCTTCTTCAAGACCTTGGCATCAACAACCTGGCAGACCGTAAGGCTGCAGAGCTGAGCGGAGGAGAGAGGCAGAGAGTAGCGGTGGCGAGAGCCTTGATGCAGTCTCCAACACTACTGCTCGCCGACGAGTTTGTCGCAGACTTGGACGTAGTGAACGCGGTGGACGTGATGCGGCTGACAGTTGATGTATGCAGGCGAAACAACGTAGCTCTTCTCATGACGATGCACGACGCCTTCTTAGTCAACAAGTTCGCGGACAGGGTTGCTGTTCTGAAGAATGGAAGGATTGTGGCGGAGATGGATGGCAGGGAGATAGACATGGAGTCTCTCGTCACTATTCTGAGGGGGAGTTAGCAGGTTGAAATTTCGGCAGGTCGGTTAGCATTTTTCTTCTGGCTGTAGCGTTTTTAGCCGCGGCTCATCAGATAGGGTTCACAGACATGCCTCGCCTTTCCAAAGGCCTCTCCAACATGGTTGTGCTGGTCTATGAACTTTTTCCTCCAAGCCCTGCGGCAATTCCGTCAGCCTTAGAAGCCTTGGCTGAAACGGTGCAGATGGCTTTCGTTGGAACGGTCATAGGGTTTTTTCTCTCGCTACCCGCCGCAACACTAGCCCTTCGAACAATCTTCCCACCCTACATAACAACGGTTGTTAGAGCTTTGCTCGGGCTGGTCAGAACAATTCCAGCCCTCTTCTGGGCCGTAATATTCGTCATAGCCGTCGGCCTGGGCCCGCTTGCAGGAACCCTAGCCCTCTCAGTATATTCACTGGGCTATCTGTCAAAACTCTATTACGAAGCCTTCGAAGCAGTTGACCAGGATGTGTTGGACGCGTTGCGCTGCACCGGCGCACCGCGTCTGGCCATAGTCCGCTACGGCATCATACCCGAGTCGATGAACACCATCATAAGCCAGCTGCTTTTCATGCTCGAATACAACATCCGCTCATCAACCGTGCTGGGGTTCGTCGGCGCAGGAGGCGTAGGGCTTTTGATGGTCAGCTACATAGAAACACTTCAGTACAGCAGCCTCACAACGGTGGTAGCTATGACGCTGGTGTTAGTCATACTCATCGATTTTGTGAGCGGCTACGTTCGGCGAAGGTTTCTGCCAGCGGTCAGGGTTGTCAAGCTGAAAAGATAAACCATCTACGGCCTCGAAACGATTATCTACAGCTATGTTGAACATCGTCCATGTATAGGTACGTTCAAGTTTCTCGCGAGGGTTTATTGACGTGGGTGGTTTTCAACAGGCCTGAGAAGCTGAACGCCTTCAACGAGGAGTTGTGGAAAGAGCTTTACGAAGTGCTGGCAGGTTTAAGCCAAGATGACTCTCGGGCGGTTGCTTTAACGGGTGTCGGGAGAGCTTTCTCGGCTGGCGACGACATAGCTGACATGCTCTCCCTGAGAACCTTGGAGAGGGCTGGAGAGTATTTCGACCGGATAGAGAAGACGGCTGATGCGTTATCGGAGCTGGACAAGCCTGTGATAGCGGCTGTCAACGGCCTGGCATACGGAGGTGGCTGCGAGCTTCTCCTTTTGGCAGATGTTGTTGTGGCTACGGATGATTCAATGTTCGCAATCCCTGAAGCTAGGCTGGGGCTCATACCTCCAATAGCCCTATCGGTAGGTGTGCACGCTATCGGGTTGAGAAGAGTCTCTCGGCTGGCGTTGACGGGCGAGGCTGTAGACGCTCGTGAAGCTCAGGCGATGGGTCTCGTTGACTACGTTGTTCCAAAAACAGAGCTGAGGAGTAAAGTCCTTGAAGTGGCTGGAAAAATCTTCCTCAACGGCCCTGAAGCGGTGAAGTTGATGAAAAGACGGCTTGCCCGTGGGAGGTCTCAGCTGGTTCACGAGGCTTTAAAGGACTTGTCTGTGCTGGCTGTCTCCGACGAGGCTGTTGAGGGGATGAGGGCGTTCGTAGAGAGGAGAAAACCGTCTTGGGCACCTTAACCAATAAATCCTGTCATGACGTGCTCTCGATATGGTGGATGGTTTTACCAAGCTGATTTACAGGAAGGAGGATGGCGTTGCCTCGATTGTGTTGAACAACCCCGCCAAGTACAACGCGCTTGAGCTCGACCTAAGAAAGGAGCTGAAAACAGCACTAGAGGATGCTGCCAAGGACGCGTCTGTGAAGGTTGTCGTGCTTAGGGGGGCCGGGGGAAACTTCAGCGCAGGAGCTGACATAAGAGCCTTCCTCGAATGGACTCCCTCCGACGCGGTGAGGATTGGAAACGACCTCGGCACATCCATGGTCTTATCCACAATCATCCGGCATATGCAGAAACCCGTCGTCGCCGTCGTCGAGGGATACTGTTTGGGCGGGGGGTTTGAGCTTGTTCAAGCCTGTGACCTCGTCATCGCCTCCGAAGACGCGGTTTTCGGCCAGCCTGAAATAAACATCGGCCTCATCCCCGGCGGAGGCGGAAGCCAGCGTCTAACCCGCCTTGTTGGAGAGAAGAAGGCGAAGGAGCTGATAATGACTGGTGAGAGAGTTTCCGCGTCTGAGATGGCTAGGCTCGGCGTGGTCAACTTTGTCGTGTCCAAGGACAAACTCGAAGAGGCTGTGAAGAACCTGCTGGACAAGCTGCTGTCCAAGCCTCCGATGGCTTTGGCCGCCGCCAAAGAAGCCATCAACACAGCGTTGGAGACAAGCCTGTCGACCGGGCTGAGGGTTGAACTCCAGCTCTTCGCATCGCTGTTCGCCACGGAGGACCAGAAAGAGGGAGCCAGAGCCTTCCTCGAGAAACGCAAGCCTGTCTGGAAGGGGAAGTAACTACTGGGGCTCGATTGTGGCCGGCGGCTTGCTCGACACGGCGTAGGTAACCCACGCCACGCCCTCCACCTCGTTCGTTATCCTGCTTGCTATCCTGTCGAGAAGCTCGTGGGGAAGCCTGGCCCAGTCGGCCGTCATCCCGTCGACGGACGTAACCACACGCACAGTCACGATGTACCCGTAGCTTCGCTGGTCTCCCTTAACACCTGTAGCCCTGTCATCGCCCACGAACGCGAAAGCCTGCCAAACATCATCCATTAACCCCGCTCTCTCCAGCTCCTCCTCAACGATCTCCGAGGCCTTCCTGCATATCTCAAGCTTCTCGGGCTTCACCTCTCCCAACACTCTTACGGCGAGCCCGGGGCCTGGGAAGGGATGTCTGCGGACAACCCATTCGGGCAGGCCGAGTATCCGAGCGATCTTCCTCACCTCGTCCTTGTAAAGCTCCCTCAACGGCTCGATGATTTTCAAGCCGAGGTTTTGGGGAAGGCCGCCTACGTTATGGTGTGTTTTTATGACCGCCGACCCTCCCACAGACTTTCCGCTCTCCACAACGTCTGGGTAAAGCGTTCCCTGAGCAAGATGTGTGAACGGACCGTGGCTTGAGCTGACCTCTTCAAATATCATAGCAAACTCAGCGCCGATAATCCTCCTCTTCTCTTCAGGGTCGGCGACGCCCTTCAACCTTTTGAGAAACCTTTCAGAAGCGTCCACGTAAATTATGTTGTTCTCTCCGACAATTTTTCTCAGCGTTTCCAAAACCAGCTCTGGCTCGCGGCTCCTCATCAATCCGTGGTTGACGAAAAGGCATTTCAAACGGTCTCCGACAGCCTTGGAGACGATTGCGGCTGTCACGGTTGAGTCTATTCCGCCGCTGACGGCGCACAATACCCTGCCATCCTTCACTTCCCGGGACACAAGTTTAACCGCTTTCTCGACGTAATCCTCCATACGCCAGGTTGGCTTGCAGCCGCAGACATCTATGACGAAGTTTTTGAGGATTTGTAGGCCGTGTTCTGTGTGGGTCACCTCGGGATGGAACTGCAGCCCGTAAATCTTTCGACCAGCATCATAGATGGCTGCGTTGGCTGACGTGTTCGTCGAAGCCGCGGGCCTGAAGCCGGTCGGGAGAACCTCAACGACATCCGAATGGCTCATCCACACCTGAAACGTTGTCGGCAAGCCTCTGAACAGGTCACAGTCGCCTGTCACCCTGAGCTCTACCCTGCCGTACTCTCTCTTTGACGCCCTTCTCACCAAGCCTTTAAACCGATGTGCTATGAGCTGGTGGCCGTAGCAGATGCCCAGGACAGGTCTTCCGCTAAGCCTTTCAAAGCTTATGGTTGGGGCGTCAGGGTCATAGACGCTGGCCGGGCCGCCTGACAAAACAAACCCTTTGACGCTTTCGGAGAAGACAGCCTCCGCCGCAGCCGTGTAGGGAATGACCTCTGTCTTTACACCCAGCTCCCTTATCCTGCGGCTTATCAGGTGGGCGTACTGGCCTCCGAAGTCAACTACTACGACTACGTCGTCGCTGGCTTGGTTCACCTCAATGGCCTGCTGCGTTCGTTTGATAAAGCTTTCGCCTTTTCGCCAGGTTCTTTCTTTGCGGTATCTTGAATAGATTTAAATAATACTTTATGTTTTTCGCAACATGCAACCCTACCAAAAGCTGTTATCCACAAAAAACCTTTCCGTAATCGCGTTGTCAGCAGCGTTTTACGTGCTGATGTCGGCTCTTTTCGGACTCACGCTCCCCGCAGCCAGAGGTTATCCAGCCCATTTCTTCAGAGGTCTTGTCATGAGCGCTGTAGCCGCCTATTCAGGGCGTATGTGGAGCGTCACCTCGATGTCTGTCGTAGCCGGGCTCGTGCTGCTTGGGGTGGTTCCAGCTCCAGCCCCATACCTATTCTTCTCCACTACAGCGGCAGGTTTAGTATACGACTTGAGCCTAGGCAAAAAATATGCTGACGTTTGCAGGAAGCCGAGAAGGATTCTAGCTGGGACGCTGGTAAGTGGTTTGGCTGAGGCGCTTGTTGCTATGAGTATCCTCACCTACGTCGGCCTGTTCCAAGCCCAGCTCCAAATGCTTGCAGTCATATGGGTTGGAGCTATTGCCGCCAACCTGGTGTTGAGCGCCGCCGGGGCGCAGGTCACTGTACTGGTTTTACGTAGATACGTGAAATGAGCGTTGAGTTGCTAGCTAAGTCTGCTCTGGTTTACGGGCTGGTTTTATGGGCTGGAGGGCTAATCCACCTGACCTTCGCCGCAATACCCGAAACAAGAATTCTAGACGACAGACTGGTGAGGTTGAGGATGATGGCTGGGATGATGAAACGCTACAACCCTCTCGCATGGACAGCCATACCAGTTTTGACAGTTTCAGCAACGTATTTGGCCTTGATGAAAAACATGGGTTTTCCCGAGGCCGCGGCCCTTACGACCCTCTACACCGCGCTCGCCCTGGACTTTGTCCATTCGTTTGTTTACGGTCCACGTGCTGCCAAAGGTGACGTCAAAGCCCGCCGGACAGCTTTTAACATAGCCCGTGTAGAGGTTCCTTTGGTCGTAGCGTTACCTCTGCTTTTGACCATGCTTATGTAAAAACAAAAATACTCAGCCTTCCCAAAAATTTGCGATGAAGAAGCCTGTTGCAGCAGGGGCTTTGCTCTTCATAGCTATTACGCAGTTCTTGATGGCCCTTAGGGTTGCGGAATCCGTTTACCCCGGATACAGCGTCTCAGGCAACTACATAAGCGACTTGGGTGTGGGCGTCGCCGCACCCATATTCAACACATCCATCATCATACTCGGCCTCTGCGTCGTGGTTGCAGCCTATCTCGTTGCCGAGGTGTTCCAAAGCAAGCTGTTCAGGCTTTTCATCGCGTTGGCTGGGTTTGGGGCAGCCGGCGTGGGAACGTTCCCAGAAAACGTCCCCGTCCTGCACACAATCATGTCGCTTATAACGTTCCTGTTCGCAGGCATCGCAGCGGTTTACGGCGTTAGGGTGTTCGACAGGCTTGTCGGCTTTCTTTCCGCCATAGCAGGGGTTGTTTCACTGGCCGCCTTAGCATTCTTCGTTTCCGGCAACTATCTCGGCCTGGGTCACGGCGGAATGGAGAGGCTCATCGTCTATCCCGTACTGTCATGGGGTCTGATGCTTTCGGGATATCTTCTGTCTAAGCGTTAGCCCCGGTCCGCGGCCTTAACACGTCTGACGACTTCGCCTCCGCAGACGGGACAGGCTTTTACGAGTTTGTCGAAAACCTTGCCGCACACTTTGCATTGTCCGCTCCATTTTCTGAGGCTGCGTACTGGCATTCTGGCGATTCCCGCAACCTCCAGCCCCAGCGTCAAAGCTGTGTTCTGAAGGCTGTAGTCATCCGACAGAACAACAACCCTCTTGCCTTCAGACTGTTCGTCGCACGCCGCCGCAAGTAGGTTTATGTCAGCCTTAGAGAGCTTTGGCAGGTCTCCCGTGGCGACGGCCGCGGAGCTTACTTTTTCGACGGATTGCTTGGATGGTTTTCTAACTCTTACGACGTTTTTTGCGAGGGCTGTGGCTAGCCTCTGAGGCGCAAGCCCGCCGTAGACAACCTCTTCAACAACCTCCTGAACTGTGACAAGCTCGGCTGCGCCGGGCTCAAGCTGCGTCGCCAGTATCGCCGTCGTGTCCAGCACGTAGACTTTACGGCCTTCCATACAGCCTCTTCCTTAAACGTCTGCTGAAAAGCCTCCTCTCGTCGAAGGAGATGAAAGAAAGGCTTCTCGGAGATTTTTCAACAGTCACCTTACCCTCTTTTAACGTTCTGGTGGTATGGCCGTCAACCATCACCTGAGCCTCACCCTTCACAACGGCAACGGTCACCGGCGTTTCAATCGATAAAACCATAGTCCTAAGGTTTGTCATGGACGCCATGGGCGCGACTACCATCGATTCAAGCCTCTCGTCCACAATCGGGCCGCCCGTCGAGAAAGCGTAGGCGGTTGAACCGACTGGGGTGGCGAGGATGACGCCATCCGCAACGTCGGAAGCCAGCTGCTCACGCTGCAAAAGCCTGTACTCGATTATCTTGCCGGGCTTTGTTGAGGAGACGTAGGCTTCGTTGAGCGCGTCTGCCAGGAACTCGCCGTCAGCATATATGGATAACCGCATAACCTTCTCCACATAATAATCCCCTGTAGTGATTCTTTTACACGTCTCTTCAAGCTCTGGCGGCTCCACGGTGCTGAGGAAACCTGCCCGTCCAAAGTTGACGCCGAAAATTCTGACATCCGGCGAGGATATTCTGCGGGCGACCCTGAGCATGGTGCCGTCTCCCCCCAACACCATAACAACATCCTCGCCAAGGCCCTGATGCCGTTCGTCAAACTCGCCCAACGACAACACTCTGCAATGTGAGGCTTGATTCTGGAGGATGTTCGCGACTTTTCTTGCGGCTGCCGCCGCCTCAGGCCTCGTAGCCGCGTAAACCACCAAGACCCTAACCAGCTGCAGCCACCCCTCCAACACCACTCTGACCGGCCTAAATAACTATCCCTCCGCGTAGTCTGTCTCGTCGCGTATGCCGGCGAGCTTGAACGATTCTTTTCTAGCTAAACAGCCGGGACACTTGCCGCAGTGTTTGTCGAGAATGCTCCAGCAGCTCCACGTAAGGTCTAGAGGAGCGCCCAGCTCAAAGCCCAGCCGTAAAACATCAACCTTCCTAAGCTCCATCAAAGGTGCCAAGATCCGCAGCTGGATGTGGGGCATCGACCTGTGGAGCAGACTTTCAAGCTGCCTGAAGAAATCATGTCCAACGTCGGGGATTGTTACAACGTCTTCAAAGGTATGGCCTCCAGCCACGTTGTTTGCCTCCTCCAAGCATGCCACGTGAGCTGCTGCTGAGTAGAACAACATGTTTCTGTAAGGTATGACCACTGTTGGGAGATTTGCCGCAGCATGCATGATAGTCTCCCTGACATGCTGGGGATGGTCGACGATTTCCCTTAGAAAGCTCATGTCCACGATCCTGAGAGGATTTTGTGAGATAAGCCCTGCTATTTTCTTCACAGCCTCAACCTCGCGTGGGTTCCTTCGGTATGTTAAGAAGGTGATTGGAACTATCGTATGTCCTTCGCTGTGAAGCTTCCAAGCCATGACCGTTGAGTCTATGCCGCCTGACAAAAGTGCGACGGTCTTCATGTTGAGGATGTGGCCGACTTGCCCAATCCCTCAGTCATGCGGACGGTGATTTTCGTGATGTTTGATGGCAGCAGTTTCTTCACCCTCTCGGCAATATGCTCAGAGATGTTCTCCACGGTCGAGTCCTGGTCGATTACATATACCGATGTTCTGGGCAGCATGAGCTCATACCTGCCGCCGATGCCGTCGAAAACTATCCTGACAGCACCATTCCTATCTTCCACAATATAGCGTGAGGCAACGATAAGCTTGTGGTCCATCTCGTCTATCACTCTCTTGACGATCTTTTTCAGCTCGCCGAACTCCAAAACCATGTCTCCTATCTTCTGACCTACGACCTTGACGTTGACCATGGAGGTGTGTCCGTGGAGGACGCCGCATTTAGGCGAAGAGGGTAAAAAGTGTGCATAATCAAAGTTTAGGCTTGGCCCTCCCACCTCGATTGCTTTAAGCCTTCTAACGGCGATGTTCTCAACCATTTTCCATGTACCTCTTGTGCAAATCGTCCGAGTAGTGGTGATACTTTAGTATTATCGGGCACCACTCCTTTTCAGGACAGTATCGTAGATGTCTGCACTTCTCACCGATGACTGTGGAGAGGGTGGGGGCGGCTTTGACGACGTCGTGCATGATTTTGTAGGCTATTCCCCTCTCCTCCCACTGAGCATACTTGCACGTTCTTGTTGCGATGAAGCCCGTTGGATGCAGCAAGTTAAACCCGTTGTACAGCCTGACGACGTAGAGCTTCAGGGCCTGCGGGAGTATCAGCACCGCGGTCGAAGGTTTCAAACCTCTCCTCAAAAACGTGTCATAGGTCTCAAACGCCTTGGAGGCAAGCCTCTGGAAGAGAGACCGTGCTCTTTCATCCTTCTTGACAGCAGGCGGGACAACGACGTATCTCTCAACGTTTTTTACGGCTCTTTCAGAGGCCGAGTAGATTGACTCAACGGCCGTGGGGACTGTTCTGTGACGTATGGCTTGATGGTATGCAACCAGAGACATCGGTTCTAGAACTGTCGCCGTGGCCAGCGGGTTGACGGTGTCGAACAATTCTTTCAGCTGGGCGGCCAAAAGCTCTTCGAGAAGAGCTCCGTTCTCGATGAGTGTGAACACGTTGAGCACCATCGGCTCTTCAGGATATCCGTTTCCAGAGATTATGGACTGCATGATGCTGTCTTCAGGCTTGTAGGGGTTGGGGTATGGGTAGGTGGCTGTACGGTTTCGAAACCCTAGACGGGCTTCCAGCAAAACAGGCGACAACTCTCGCGCTATTTGCTCAAATTTTTCAGCGAACTCCACGACTTCATGCGGAAAATACTGCGTTGATTCACGGTCTCTGCAGAGCTGTAGGAGTGGGATGTAGTTTTCGAGGCTTGTGCTTATGAACAGCGATGTTTTGGTGCTGAGGGGGAGGATGTAGCGAGCGTCCTCGATGGCTACGCCCGTCCCGACAAGCGTGACGTATCCCTCGTAAAGCTCTTTGACTGTTTCCTTGAATAACTCATCCAAGTCCGACGGCAAACCCACGGGTTCGACGAAGGAGCTCCTTTCAACCTTAGCCCTTCTCTGAGATTCCTGCAAGTAGGAGCCGAACGGAGGCGCTACAAGCAAGAGGGAAAGGGCCCTGCTGCATTCCCTTACCTCCATCTGGATTTGAAGGGATGTTGTTATCGATGCATGGCCTCTTCTCGTCGACTCCCTGTGAATTCTTCGAGCGATTTTGTTGAGGTCTTTTCCATCGTCAAGCATTTTAGCAATCCTCTTCTCCACTGAAACACCCTCAAACGTGCCGGCGCCCTCAGCCGCTATGAAGACATCGGGCCCTATCTCAACTTCAACGCCGCCGCGGTTGAGCGTCGTCTTCGGCCCATAGCTGTAAAGCTTAACCTCAACCATTATCCAGCGAGAATGTTATCCGCGCCACCTATAAATGGTGTCTTTCACCCCTATATTCAGGTACCCAGCCGACATTGTTGATGGATTTACAGACTTTCCTGCTGGGCTTGGCCTACATATTTCCTGCATACGTTTCTAACGCAACTCCCGTTGTTGTCTCAAAGATGTTGAAGAGGCTCCATCCCATAGACCGAGGCTATGTGTTCGTCGACGGGAGAAGGCTTTTTGGAGATGGGAAAACCTTTGAGGGCTTTGTCTCGGGGACTGTTGCAGGGTTTGCTGCAGGGCTGTTGTTAAGCCGTGCCTTGCCATGGCTGCTCAGCTTGCCGGAGGCTTTTCTGCTGGCTGTGGGTGCGTTGGTCGGCGACGTGGCCGGAGCGTTCGTAAAACGTAGGCTAGGACTTCAGACCGGCCGTCCGGCGCCGCTTCTCGACCAGCTGGGGTTTCTGGCTGTCGCTTTTGCTCTCGTTCATTCTACGCTCGGCCTGCCAGCTTGGCTCGACCCCTTAACGGTTCTTTCTCTAATGGCCTTCACGGTCTTCATGCATGTGGGGACGAACGCCGTCGCATACATCCTCAGGCTCAAGGACAGATGGTATTAGAGCGCCAGCTCAGGTTTAATCGTTTTGATAAGCTTTCTTAGCTTATCAAACACGGCTTCGAGTGTTTTGAGGTGGTCTGTCTTCGGCCTCGCTCCCAGGAACCTCGCCGTTTTTTCGAGCTCTGGCCCGTTGATTTTCAGGTGTTGTTTGATGAAGAGCTGGAGGTCGAGATGCATGAGGTTGTGCAGAGGCGAGGGGTCTGCCCCCACATGTAAAGACCATGCCGTCAAAATCGGCACATCCCTTTCAGCACCGCCCCAAGTAACCAGTATGTCATAGCCGTCTAAAACTTTCATCAGTCTTTTGAGCGTCGTCTGCCTGCCGTCCCGGAAGACGTGTTCAACGCCGTCTTCGTCGAGAAGCTCGACCGTGTTTACCTCAGCCTTGTCTGGAGGGCATTCAACCTTCATGAAAACTATGCGTGGGCCGATGGCTCGCTTTTTCAAGTACCGGTCTGCCACGACCTCATGTATTCGAGTTGTTTTGGTGTGAGCTTCTCCAGCGTCACGCCTAGAGTCTCCAGCTTTATGCGCGCCACCATCCTGTCTATGTCCGCGGGAACGTCGTAAACCTTCTTCCCAAGCTTTTCATGGTTTTCCACTATGTAGCGGAGTGATTCCGCCTGCAGTGCGAAGGACAGGTCCATCACCTCGGACGGATGGCCTTCAGCACAGACCAAGTTGACCAGCCTGCCTTCCGCGAGCAGGTATATCTTCCTCCCGTTCTTCAGTCTGTAAACTTCCACGTTTTCCTTAACTTTCTCAACCGCTACAGATGAATCCTTCAGTTCTTGCTTGTTTATCTCGACGTCCATATGGCCTGCGTTGGCAACCACCGCTCCGTTCTTCATCTTCAGCATGTGCTCGCCTCTTATTACGTCGATGTTTCCGGTGGCCGTGATGAAGACGTCGCCGTACTCAGCCGCCTTATCCATAGAGGTTACGATGTAGCCGGCCATGTACGCCTGCAGAGCTTTTATCGGGTCTGGCTCGACGACGGTAACTCTGGCGCCCAGCCCACGCGCCCTCTCCGCTATACCCATGCCTACGCGGCCGAACCCGCAGACAACAACGTTTTTGCCTGCGAGAAGAATGTTGGTCGCCCTCATCACACCGTCCAACGCCGATTGGCCAGTGCCCAGAGGGTTGTCGAACAAGCTTTTGGACATCGCGTCGTTGACGGCTATGATTGGATATCTGAGAACTCCCTCGGCCTCCATGGCTCGAAGTCTGTTAACGCCTGTGGTCGTCTCCTCTGTGCCGCCCTTAACCCTGTCTATGCGACGGCTTATGTCGCCGGCTGTTTCCCTGACGATGTCAACAGCCTCGTCCTTGATGCCGAGGGCTATTTTATGGATAGAGGTTACTAGGTCTGCTCCGTCGTCAACCGTCAAGTCGGGAGCGTGGGAGAGCGCTTTGCCAATGGCTTGATAATAGTCACGGGCTGACATTCCTCTGAATGCATAAACCTCGAAGCCTTCTGCGGCCAGAGCAGCTGCCACATCATCCTGAGTGCTTAAAGGGTTCGACGCACATAAAACCACCTTAGCCCCACCATCCCGCAACGTCCTGGCCAGAACAGCCGTCTCCTTCGTGACATGCAGGCACGCAGATATTGTCAGACCGTGAAAAGGCTTCTCAGCCGAATACTTTCTCCTTAGAAAATGCAGCACCTGCATCGAAGCCTCTGCAACCTCAATTCTCCTAAAACCCAGCTCAGCCATTCCAACGTCTCTAGCGAACGTTGAAGCCAAACCTTTCGCCTGCTTTTTCATCAAGCTTTGTTTTAAACATCTCTCCCGCACATAATACTTCTTAAATAGCGCTGGTAACATGAATGTGTTGGAGTGACGTTCGACTTAGCTAGCAAGGAGTTTTACATCCAGCTGCTCGACAACGTCATGACGAAAGTGTCAAGAGGAACTTCGACCGCTGGAGACAGGGTGCTGGAGCTCAGGCCCAACCTAGTTTATGACGCGAAGAACACCATCCTCACGAACCTCGGCCAGATAGCCAAAACCCTGAACCGTGAGCCAGCGCATTTCGCGCGTTTCCTGCTGAAGGAAACCGGCCGAGCCGGCTCCGTTTCAGACGACAAGCTGTTCATGCAGGGGAAAATGACTGTGGAAGAAGCTAAGAGACTCATGGACCTCTATGTGAAAGAGTTTGTAAGATGTCCTGTTTGCAACGGCATAGACACGAGGATCGTGAGCGAGAAAAGGTTCAGGTTCCTGATATGCGATGCCTGCGGGGCGAAGAACCCTGTTAGAAGAATATAGCGATGCAAGCGTCAAGAGATGCTGGGTCAAGACGCATCACTCGCGCACCGGAGAGATTGTCGTCGCCGTGTGTGACGAAGAGCTCATCGGGAGGAAGCTTAAGCTCTCTTCTGGTGTCTCGGTCGAGGTAACCGAGTCTTTTTACAAAGGCATGTTGGTGGCTGAAAAAGAAGTTGTGGAATACATCAGGATGGGTACGATAATCAATCTGCTGGGCGAGAAGGCGGTTTTCGCAGCCATCAAACACGGCTATGCCCGAAAAGACTCGATAATGTACGTGGACGGAATCCCACATCTGCAGCTCTATCTCTGAGGTGGCTGGTTTGAGGCTTGATGAACTGCAGAAAAAAGTGGACGAGTTTGAAAAGGCTAGGGGCTGGGAGAAATTCCGGGAGTCTCTGATATACGCGCACTTGATTGAGGAGCTGACGGAGATAGGCCGCTTCATACTTGCCAAAGAAGGATACAAGCGGGCGGACCTCGGCCATTCATCACCCGGCGACGACATAGGCAGCGAGTTCGCACAGTCTCTCACCCTGCTGATACAGCTGGCGAACAGGTTTGGCGTCGACCTTGAGGATGCGTTGGAGAAAGAGCTGGCGAAGATGGAGAGGAGATTTAACCCTAAAGAGTGGACGAAAGCTCTCAGCTCCGGCGGCGAGACCTAATCTCTTCTAGAATCTCCTGAGCTCTGTCAACTCTGATGATTTTCTCTCTGACCATGGCTTCGGCCACGAGGTCTATCTCATCTCCAACCGCTCCAGCCATCACCGCGATGTTCTTCGCGTGGAGCGACATATGGCCCGCCTGTATGCCCTCAGCAGCCAAGGCCCTGAGGGCCGCTAAGTTTTGGACTAGGCCGACCGCCGCCATGACCTCGGCAAGCTCCTTGGCTGTCTTGACGCCGAGAATCTTTAGACAGGTTTTTGCGACAGGGTTTGTCCGGGTTGCACCTCCTACTATTCCAACCGCCAGCGGAAGCTCGATAGTTCCAACAAGGTCGCCGTCAGGCATCTGCTCCCATACTGTCAACGGCTCATACCTACCGCTGCGTGCGGCGTAGGCATGTGCACCAGCCTCCAAAGCCCTCCAGTCGTTTCCCGTTGCGATGGCGACAGCGTCTATGCCGTTCATTATCCCTTTGTTGTGTGTGGCAGCACGGTATGGGTCTGCTTTCGCGAATTGGTAGGCTTCGACTATGCCGTGGGCAACTTCTTTTCCGCCGACGGATTCGGCGGGGATGCGGGCGTAGGCTCTGGCTATGCGTTTGTCGGCTAGGTTGGAGATTATCCTGAGCCTGAAGGTTCCTCCCGCCATCCTCGCGAGCATGGGCGCAATCGCCTCGCACATCGTGTTTACGGCGTTGGCCCCCATCGCATCCCTCACGTCCACGATTAGATGAACCACCACCATAGAGCCTAAATCTGTCTCGAGAACCCTAGCCTCCACATCTTTCGCACCGCCGCCGAGGTTGACCAAAACGGGGTCCTTCTCATTGGCAGCAGCAATTATTTCATCCCTGCCCCTGAGTATCTCCATCTTAGCCGCGTAAGGGTTTGGAACGTTAACAAGCTGAACCTGCCCGATCATAAGCTGCTGGGGCTGGAAGGAATGGATGCCTCCGCCGTCTCTAGCCATCTTCGCCGCGTTGGAAGCTGCGGCCACGACGGAAGGCTCCTCCACCGCCATCGGCACAAGGTAGTCGACGTTGTTTATGAGAAAGTTCGTGGCTATGCCTAAGGGTAGTGGAAAAATCCCGACGACGTTCTCTATCATCCTACAGGCTGTGGAAAGGTCTAGACCACCTGACTTTATCAGCTGCTTCTCCTCGTTTGTCAGGTTGGCGAAATCGGCCACATGCTTCAACCTGTCGTCAGGGCTTAACTGATAAAAGCCAGCTATGCGGGAGCTCCGCTGCATGGAGATGACTGTTTGTATTGTTTTTTAAGCTTTTCCGACGACTAGTTTCACAGCAGCGGCCAAAGCAGCATACCTAGCTTTAACATCGTCGTCAGCGCCCGCGATTATCACCACATCGTTGACCGAAGGTTTGAAAAATTCCACCACCTGGCGGGCGAAGTGGGGTTGTTCGACTGTGAGGTTGGCAACCCGGGGCATGTATAGACCGTCAAACATGTATGTCAGCACCATCGCCGCGGAAGCACCGTTGCGTATCGCCTCATCCCTCTCCTCCACACCCGTCGAAACCCTATCAGCCAACCCCTTAACAACCAGCCCATGATTGTGCTGAGCCTGCCAAGGCATGTTGAAAGACACAGCCTTGACCGCTGTTAGAAACTTCTTCAGGTAATCGTAGAGCTCACGGCCCTTATCGGTCAGGCTCAAGCCCTTCTGCGTTGACACGGCGAGGCCTTTCTCCGTCAGACGCGTCAGCATCGTCCTGACCGAGCCCTCGCCTATTCCGAGATAATCCGTCAGCCTTTTTCTACCCAGCACGGTGTGGGAGCCCAGCAAAAATACGGCGTACAATAGCTGGACCGTTGTGAACGCTGGCGAGGGGCCCTTCAGCTCCCTGTCCAGAAAAAGTTGTCTGAGAGTTTCCATCCAGCTCCATGACGGCAGAGTTTTAGATAAACTCTATGTTAGGCTAACGATAGGCTTTTGAGAAGTCTTTCCCGTGGTTTATCGTCCAAGTCGTCGAGGGATTGTCCAACGCCGACGAAGAGAAGCGGCTTGCCTGTTGCGTGGGATATTGATATGGCTGAGCCTCCTTTCGCGTCGGCATCGAGCTTTGAGAGAATCACGTAGTCTATTCCGACGACCTCGTCAAACATCTTGGCTTGGTTGACCGCTGCGTTTCCGGCAAGCGCGTCACCCGTGTAAACCACGTAGTCTGGCTTCACGACACGCTTGAGCTTACGCATCTCTTCAAGCAGCCCTCGGTCCACCTCGGTTCTCCCCGCAGTGTCTATCAGCACGAAGTTTACCTTGAGGGAGATGGCTTTGTTAAGGGCGTCGACAGCTACGGCGGCGGGGTCGGCGCCGTACTGCTGGGAAACGACAAGAAAGCCTGCTTTCTCGCCTAAGGTTTCCAGCTGCTCTATGGCACCGGCCCTGAAGGTGTCGGATGAGGCGAGTATGGCTGAGTAACCTTTTTTCCGTAAATAGTTAGCAACCTTCACCACAGTCGTCGTTTTTCCCGAGCCGTTTGGCCCGACGAAAAGCATCACGACAGGTTTTCCTGTCTTCTTTTTCTCCTCAGCCCGGCGCAAAACCTCAGCCAAATCTGCCGTCTTTATCAGGGACTCTACCGTCGCCCTTACATGCTCCCTGACAGCCTGTCTATGGTTTGAGAATCTTGGGACCTTGATCTCCCTTGTCGTTTTCCGCAGCCCGTCAACTATAGCCTCAGCCGTCTCCACCGCTACGTCTAACGCGACCATCTCGAGATAGAATTCCGACAGCGCTTTCTCAACTTCCTCTGGTGAAAGATGTGCAGAAGTTATTCTATCGACGACGCTGGAGAAGATTTTCGCAACACCCTTCAACATCTTTACGTACCTTGCTGGCGTTGAGCTGAGAGCGCTCTGCCGAGGAAGCTTCTAAGCTCCTCGACACGTGTCGAATACTCGCCGATCCTCTTTGACAGACTGTCCGACAACGCTTGAAGGTTCTGGCTTCTCCTCGTCAAAAGCTGCTGGGTGTCGTCCAAGGCTTTGACAGCGTATACCCCTGCACCTAGGCTTATGGTGACTTTCTCCAGCGAATCGAAGCTTGCCTCCGCGAAGGCACCCGCTCCAAGAGGAACCATAATCCTCATCTTCCCACCAGTCTTCTTAATCTCCTCGATGAGCTTCACGGCCTCTTCATGCTCTACAATGGAGCGCTGCACCGTAAGCAGCCTAGCCTGCAGGTCGGCGACGATCCTCTCAAGCACCTGAAGCTGCTCCAACGCCTGCGCTATCTCGGCCTCAGACATTCCTCAAAACCTACTTGAACGGCCCCTATTAACGTCACCTCTGGAAAACCCTTGTTATCGTCATGAGCTCCGGCCCGGTGGTTCTGGCTCCCACCACCACGCCCCACGAGTTGGCCACTATGCTGCTGCGGGGGAAGCGCACCCCCCCGTTCACCGTTCCAAGCTCCACATCAACCTTCAAAACCGTTTTCACAGTCTTAACGTCGTCTTCGTCCGCGTCGATATGCAGCAATGCGCCCTGATTGGTGGCCACAGCCACAGACCCTAAGTAGGTTCTGTCTGCGATGGTTGCTGCCGCCGCCTCAACCCCTAAGGCTTCGCCGATCGTTTTCACGTTGGCTCTTCCCAGCAGCGGGCTTACGAGAGCGCCTTTATCGTTGCAGAGCACTAAATTGCCCACCGCCGTGTATTTTGTATCGATTTTGACGACGTTGACGTCGGGGATGCTTCGACGGATTGTTTCCAGCTCATCTTTGAGGGCTAGGCTTGTGAGTATCAGTCCGTTGGAGTTTCCGGCTGCGAAGGGGGAAAGTAGAATGCTGTCGGCCAAGGAGACGGATACGGCTGTTGCGTTCAACACTTCTTCGAAAACCCTGCGTTTCGAGGGGTTGACGTGCTTTGAAATGAGGAGGTATCGGTCGGTTGCGAGGGCGAAAAGACCGACTTCAGCCGAGCCTAAAACAGTCTCCAGACGAATCTGCATAATTTCTCCATCTACTCCTCTTCTTCCTCCTTCCTCTCGCCCTCGAGCATCACAAACACGGTGTTCTCATCATCTTTTTGAAAAACAACTCTAATGCGTCTGGGCGGGTTCTGGCGGCCGTTCTCCCAGACTTTCTCACTCACCTTAGGCGAGATTTTCACGTTCTTGGCCTTTGCATGTCTTCTGGCGAAATCTTTAACCAGCCGTATCGCCGCGTCAGCCCTCCTAAGCCGTGAAGCCTTCCACGCATCATCCAGCGGAATAACATACACCCGCGTAGAATCCTCGCTCAAGCCCGGTGGCAACGCTCACCAACCAGCGTTTAAACCTATTCCCGAAAAACAAATAGTCTCCGGAAACCCAGTCTGTCTAGCATGTCTGAAGATGTCATCAAGGCTTTGGAGGCTGAGAAGAAGGAGTTGATGGACAGCTTGATGTACGCCCGAGCTGAGTTGCTGAACCTGAGAAGGCTGATGGAGCAGGAGACAAAAAGAGCTGAGTCATTTGCAGTAGAAAGACTGGCGAGAAAGCTACTCACGTTCTACGAAGACTTTGGAAGAGTCGTGAACGGGTTGAAGCAGGGAGAAGTTCCAGAAACACTCCACGAAGCTCTGAACATGCTTCTGAGAGAGATGGAAAAAATCCTGCAGTCAGAGGGGGTTGAGAAGATGGACGTGCAGGGCAAAGAGTTCAACCCCTTCGAGCACGAAGCCGTGGAATTCTTCGAGGCCGAGGACGTAACCGTAGACACCGTGGCGGACGTCATTTCACCCGGCTACAGGCTGCGCGACAAGGTTCTAAAACCGCCGAAGGTAAAGGTCGCTCGGCCTAAGAAGCGCGAAAACGGAAAGACCTGACCCGGAGGTTTTACAAACGCTATAGATTTTAATTCGAGTTTTGACATTCATGGGCTAGGGCTTATCAAAAGGGTGACCAAGCATGGCTGAGAAGATAATTGGGATAGACTTAGGGACGAGTAACTCGGCTGCGGCAGTCGTGATAGGTGGCAGGCCGACGATAATTCCTTCGATTGAAGGCGTTACGCTCTACGGCAAAGCTTTCCCCTCGTACGTTGCGATAACGAAGGAAGGCGACCTGATAATGGGCGAGCCGGCGAGAAGGCAGGCTGTCCTGAACCCAGATGGAACGGTGACGGCGTGGAAGAGGAAGATGGGGACAGACTACAAATACGTTCTCCACGGCAAGGAATTCACGCCGCAGCAGCTATCCGCTTTCCTGCTCCAGAAGATAAAGAGGGATGCGGAGGCGTTTTTAGGCGAGCCCGTGAAGAAAGCTGTTATAACAGTTCCCGCATACTTCAACGACAACCAGAGGCAGGCGACGAAGGACGCGGGCGTCATAGCCGGCCTCGAGGTTGTGAGAATAATAAACGAGCCCACCGCCGCCGCCCTAGCCTACGGCTTGAACAAACTGGACCAAGAGATGAAAATCCTTGTCTTCGACCTTGGAGGCGGAACACTGGATGTAACCATCATGGAGTTTGGCCAGGGCGTTTTCGAGGTCAAGGCGACTTCGGGCGACACTCAGCTCGGCGGCACCGACATGGACAAAGCCTTGACAGACTACGTCGTTGACAGTTACAGGAAGGAGACCGGTATAGACCTGCGGAACGATGCATCAGCCATGAACCGGATAAGAGAAGCTGCGGAGAGGGCTAAGATAGAGCTGTCTTCTATGACCGAAACCGAGATAAACCTGCCGTACATCGCTTACGACGCCTCAGGGCCGAAAAACCTTTACATGCGCATAAACAGGGCGACTTTGGAGCAGCTCGTCAGACCCATCGTCGAACGGTGCCGAGGCCCTATCATGCAGGCTCTTCAGGACGCTAAGCTACGGCCCGAGGATATAGACAAGATTATACTGGTTGGCGGGCCCACGAGGATGCCGATAGTGCAAGAGTTCATCAAAGAGGTTTTGGGGAAGGAGCCTGAGCGTGGCGTTGACCCGATGGAGTGTGTTGCGATGGGGGCGGCAATACAGGCTGCAATACTTTCCGGCGAGCTGAAAGACAAGGACATTGTGCTCCTCGACGTGGTTCCCATCTCACTCGGCGTCGAAACGCTGGGCGGCATATTCACAAAGATAATCGACAGGAACACTACGATACCGGTGAGGCGGAGCGAGATCTTCACGACCGCCGCCGATTTCCAGACGAGCGTCGAAATACATGTTCTTCAGGGTGAGAGGCCGATGGCCGCTGACAACGTCTCGCTGGGAAGGTTCACGCTGTCAGGGATACCGCCAGCTCCTAGGGGTGTGCCGAAAATCGAGGTCACCTTCGACATAAACGCCGACGGCATCCTAACCGTCACGGCTAAAGACCTTGGAACAGGCAAGGATGTGAGCGTAAAGATAACGGCGCCTCATAGGCTGTCGAAGGAGGAGGTTGAGAGGATGGTTCGCGAGGCTGAGCAGTTTGCGGAGCAGGACAGAAGGAAGAAGCAGGAGGCGGAGCTGCGGAACGAGGCTGATGCGATGATATACACGGTGGAGAAGGCTTTGAAGGAGCTGGGCGACAAGGTTCCAGCCGACACCAAAAAGGAAGTGGAGGAGGATGTGAAGAAGCTGCGTGACGCGCTTGCTGGAAAGGATGTCCAAGCCATCAAGGACGCGCTCGAGAGGCTTAGGAAGTCGGCTCAGAAGATAGGTGGAGCCGTCTACGGACAGGGCGCCGCCAGCTCTGGAAAGGAGCCTAAGACCTAGCTATGGCTGAGAATGGGAGAGACTATTACGAGATACTCGGCGTCCCCCGCAACGCCACTAAAGAGGAGATTAAGAGAGCGTACAGGCGGTTAGCCCTCCAATATCATCCTGACCGAAACAAGTCCCCTGACGCTGAGGAGAAGTTTAAGCAAATAAGTGAAGCATATGCGGTGCTGGTAGACGACGAGAAGCGAAGACTGTACGATATGTATGGGAAAGCCGGCGTGTCGAAAACATACAGCACCGAGGACCTGTTCCGCTCCACATGGTTCGACTTCGACGAGCTTTTCAGAGACCTAGGGCTGGGCGATTTTGAGTCAATCTTCGAACGGTTTTTCGGCTTCCGCAAAAGGCCTAAGCAGCCGGCTCCAACCTATGTCGAGACCGAGATTTCATTACGCGATGTTTTCAACGGCGGCAGGAAGGAAGTGCCCATCACGACAACCGAAAGATGTCCCCGCTGCAACGGGTCGGGAGGGGAGCCGGGACATGTGGAGAAATGCACAGCATGCAACGGCACAGGCCAGAAAGTCGAACGCGTCCACACAGGCTTCATGTACTTCACGTCAGTCACCACGTGCAGCCGGTGCGGCGGGTCTGGAGTCATGGTGAAGAAAGCATGTTCGACTTGCAAGGGTCGAGGGCATGTCGAGCAAACTGAGAAAGTGGTTGTTCAGGTCCCTGCAGGCTCTGCCGACGGAGACACAGTCGTTTTGCCCGGCAAAGGGTTGTTCGACCCTGAGTCGGGGAGAAGGGGAGACCTGTTCATCCGTTTCAGGCTTAGGCCGGGACGGCAGTTCATGCTTAACGGCGACAGGCTCGTAATGTTTCTTCCCGTTTCGCCGAGCGAGGTGGTGGCCGGGCGCGAGATATCTGTCAAGTTTTTCGACGGCGTTCTAAGGATTAAGCTGAGGAGGGAAAACCTGGACACGCCGGTCGTCTTCAGAGGCAGAGGCCTGCCTTTAAAGAATGGCAGGCGGGGCGACCTTGAGGTACGGCTTAGGCTTGTGCTTCCGGAGCATGTCAGCTCCGAGCTTTTGAGAATTTACGGTGAACTGCTGCCCCACGAGTCAGCTTACATGGACGAGCAGAGACATCGCCTTTTCTCTGAATAGCTTTTGAAACATACATCAGCGGATAGCGCAGCTGTTTGACATAACGCATTCTCGCCTCAACCACCGCCCCCCCATAACAAACTTCCACAGCCACGTCCAATTTTTCTGGAGTTAGCGTCCCATACCTGTAAACCCCTGCCTTCGCTGGAACCCCTGCTATTCTTAGTTTTACTTTTTTTCGATAGGGCTGGAGCATGAAGCTTTTCTCAACGGCTTTCTCGATGAAGGCTTTAACATCGGCTGCAACGGGGAAGCCGGCAACCGAATGGACTATGGCGCCGAGCGCTATCCCCGCCTCGAAAACAGCTCTATCCCTGTCGGTGAAGTCTGCCGGGAAAAATTTTCTCACAAACTCTTCAACGTGTTTCAACTTGACGAATCCTAGTCATGCCGCTAAAAAACTGTTTGAGACATAGCGTCCAAGGCCACAGTGTTTGATAGCCGCCTCTACGCCGGCATGATGGTGTTGGGATAAAGTCTTTAGAAGCGTTGTTTGCTCACTTTCATGGATTACGTAGAACGTTTCCTCAGCGTTTACGTAAACGCAAGGCGTGACCCGTCAGACGAAAACCTGCTCAACCTTCTGGAATCGCTGTTGCCTTTCTCCCCGCCCGGTGTTGAATGGGGGTTGGAGGTCGCAAGCTTAGCGGGCGTGACCTACATGCTTGAGGGCGGCAGGCTTGTCGCCGTCAAGGTTTCGAGAGACGAGTTCGGGCCCTTCATGCAGACCAACGTTGTCGAAATACCTCTTTCATCCCTGCCTTCAGCAGCGTTGAAAAACATCCGAGACGTTGACCAGTTTGTTCAAAAGCTGGTTAAGCATCTCTCCGGATGGGTGAAGGGGATGAAGGGTGAAAGTTTGCAGAAAAAGCTTGTCGAAAGGCTTCTCGAAACTTTAGGCGGTGGTGTGGATGATTGAGGAAGTGAGTATAGAGGATGTGATGGGCGACTATCCGTTCAAACTCTTTCGCGGAAAGCTTTGCTGTAAAGGTTTGTACGTGAGGTTTGAGGGTGTTGTTTATCAAAGCGTCGGCGGCCCGAACGTCAGAGCGTCTATCGATGAACAGGATGCAAAAACTCTGCTTGCAAAGGGTCTTACACTGCAGGAGATAGCGGCTTTGGAGCTTGAGCTGCAGCAGAAAATCTTGAACGGTGACGTAAGCATTGAAAGAGGCTGACGAAGTTCTTGAAACCATACGGAAATGTTTTGAGCTCGGCAGGAATGGGTTGTTTGAAGAGTTCACCGCGCTTCATGCCGAAAACTACACGAGGTTCAGCGACCTGCCGCCCCTCCGTCTTCAGGAACGTGATGAAGCGTTAAAGCTGAAGGCAAGCCTTCTGACCGAGCTGGTTGACTTCGAGTACGAAATAATCAACCCCACGGTGGAGTTGATGGAAGACATGGCGCTAGCGGTTTTCTACATGAGGTATAAGGGGTTGGCTGTAAACGACTATGCCTTCGAGGGACAGATGGTCAACGTAACAGTTAGATGCAGCGTTGTGTTGCAGAAAAGCGAGCATGGGTGGAGAATAGTCCACGAACACATGTCGAGAACTTTGGAAGGCTTGCTACCTGATTAGCGTGACAACCTCCGGCGGCGTCCTCGCCAAATCAATATACCCTCGGAGGGTTTTCTCAAGCTCGTAAACGTAGTGCATGCCTGCCGGGGGGCCGTCCAACCCGTAGAACACCCCTTTGCCGCGGACGTAGTACAGCCTTTCACCGGCCGGTTGGCCCGGACAATTGTGCTCGAGGTATTGTGTGTCGGATGCTTGCAAAAGCTGGTAGACCGGTTCTTCTCCTGCTTTGCAGACGAACAGGAGCCAGTGTTTGCCTTCAGCGGTTTGAGGAAGCATTCCCTCGGTCGAAGTCAGAACCTCGGGGCCTCTAGTCCCAACCCTTATGTCTCCGCAGCGTCTACACTTCCACGCCTCAACGACTTTCAGAAGCTCTCTGGCTTTGTATATGTTTAACGCACCATGATAGATGTAGTCGTGACCCGCCTCACAGCCATGCATCTTTAACCCTGCTTCTTTAGAATAACGGTCTCGCCTTTGTATTTCCGTTTGAACTCTTCAGCGTCTTCCTGCGACCCTACGATGGCGCCGTAGTGCATCGGTATGGCTACAGCAGGATTGATAGCGTTAGCAGCCTCGACAGCCTCGGATGCTGTCATCACATAGGTGCCGCTGACCGGCAGCAAAGCAACGTCAACCTTAAGCTGCTTCATCTCAGGTATGAAGTCGGTGTCGCCTGCGTGGTATATGGAAACATCCCCAACGGTAACTACGAATCCGACGCCTCCATACTCTTTGGGATGGAAAACCTTGCCAGGCTCTCTAAACTTGTTAACGTTGTATGCCGGCACGGCTTTCACGGTGACGTTGTCCAGCGTTAAGCTGTCACCCGGCGACACGTATTTCACTGTTCCCTTGCCCAGCTTCTTCAACTCATGCTCACAGTTCGCGGCGGCTACAATCGTCGTCTTGTCGGAGACGATTTTCCTTAGGTCGTCGAGGCTGAGATGGTCGAAATGGTCGTGGGTTATCAAAACTATGTCAGCCATAGGGCCGCCCGCTATCTTGTAGGGATCTATGTAGATAGTTTTGTCCTTTTTTATGAGAAAGCTGTCGTGACCAAGCCAGGTTATCTCCAAACCCTTGTACGTATATGTCATGTTCTATCTTGTCGTAACGCGTGTCTTTAAACTTTTTCCGCCTGAGAGCATCCGGACCATCTTGCTTCCAAAATCCTTGAGGGATTTCTCCAGCATGTCGCTTCCCATAAAGAGAAGGTTGTAGTCGCTGAACATGCAGGAAAACTTTACCTCAGCAGCTTTATCCCGCATAACTACCTCAACGACCTCCTCAAGCCTGCAAAACCTGTTTCTGCATCGAGCCCTGACAACGCCATTAGACGATTGGCTGAACTCAAGGTCGTCCACATAGTTTATCTCTGTGCCGCAGACACATCTGAGCATATGGTTCAGCCCGGAGCTCTCTAAAACCGTCGTGCACTTAATATTTGAGGTTGAGGCTACGGTTTCACATCCTTAAATCGCAACATCACAACCTGATGTTCGTGATAGACGTCCACTGTCATCTGACCGAGGAACCGCTTTACACAAACTTGGAAAAGATCCTCGAAGAGGCTAAGCAGGCTGGAGTCGCTGGTGTGATAACTTCGGGGATAGGCCACGCCGACTGCTTGAAAGCTCTGTCGATCGCGGACAACCGCTTCGTCCACGCCTCCCTTGGCATCGAACCATACGACCTAGAAGGCTATGAAAAAGTCATAGAGCTCATCAAGCATAACAGGGACAGAATCGTGGCTGTGGGCGAGGTAGGTCTCGACTATTACTGGGGCAAACGTGAAATGCGTGAAACTCAGCTGAGCGTTTTCAGAGAGTTCATCAGCCTCGCCGAAGAGACTGGTCTTCCGCTGGTCGTTCATTCACGCAGTGCAGGAAGATATGCCTTGGACGTGTTGATAGAGGCTGGTGCTGAGAAGGTGGTTATGCACGCTTTCGACGGCGCTGCAGCCGAAGCTGTGAGAGGAGCTTCAAAAGGGTTCTACTTCTCAATCCCGCCTTCGGTGGTCAGGTCTGAGCAGAAGCAAAAAATGGTGAAAAGGCTTGCGCTTGAAAACCTTCTGCTGGAAAGCGACGCGCCCGTGCTGGGGCCTGAGAGAGGCGTTGTAAACACTCCCGCAAACATCAAAATCTCCGCTGAAGCCATATCGCGTCTGAAAAACATACCTTTAGACAGGGTTGTCGAGGTTACGTTGGAAAACGCTAAAAACATTTTTAAGCTTTGAGCTGGGGCCTTGGTGGTGCCGTTGTCGTCAGAAGACCAGCATCTGCCGTGGGTTGAAAAATACAGGCCGAGAAGGCTTGACGACGTCGTAAACCAAGAGGAGGTTGTTGCCACGCTGAAAAACGTCGTTGCTACGAAAAACGTTCCACACATGCTTTTCGCGGGCCCTCCGGGAACGGGCAAGACAGCCACGGCCCACGCCTTCGCACAAGAGCTTTTCGGCCCAAGATATCTCGAGGACGGTCTCTTCGTCGAGATCAACGCCTCAGATGAAAGGGGGATCGAAACAATACGGGAAAGGGTCAAGACCTATGCGAGAACGGTTCCGTTCCGCGGGATAGGGTTTCGGATACTCTTGCTCGACGAAAGCGACCAGCTTACGGACGCCGCACAGCATGCTTTCAGACGGACGATGGAACAGTTTTCAGCGACATGCAGGTTCATACTTGCCGCAAACTACAGCAACAGAATAATTGAACCTATCCAATCTAGGTGCGCGGTACTGAGGTTCAAGCCCTTAAACATGCCGATGGTTGAGAAGATGCTTCGAAGAATTTCAGAGGCTGAGAAAATAGTGCTGGATGATTCTGCTGTGCAGGCCATCTATGAGTTCTCGCTCGGAGACATGCGTAAAGCCATAAACATACTCCAGTCAGCAGCCTCCCTGTCATCCAAGGTCGATGAAAAAACTGTGTATAAGGTGATGGGGCTTGTAAGCAGGGGTGAGGTGAGGAGAATGCTTGAGCTTGCTCTCGACGGAAAGTTCAAGGAAGCTAGAGACCTTTTACGAGAACTAATCTATGTAAAAGGCCATCAGGCTCAGGACATAATCTCCACGATGGCGAGGGAGATACCCAGCCTGAACGTCTCGGAAGACGACAAAATCAAGCTCGTAGACGTCTTGGGTGAGACAGACTACCGCATATCTCAGGGAGGCACGCCTGAAGTACAGCTTCAAGCCTTCCTAGCTAAGCTCAGCCTTGTGCAGAGGGCTGGTGATTGACGGTACTCTGGGCTGAGAAATACAGGCCGTCCAAGGTGTCCGAAATAGCAGATAATAAACAGGCTGTGGACGAGTTTTTGGAGTGGATTGGAGGCTGGCTTAAGGGCAGGCCTTCGAAGAAGGCGGCACTGCTTTATGGCCCTGCTGGCGTGGGCAAAACGTCGCTCGTGCATGCTTACTCAAGAGAGCATGGCTGGGAAGTTATCGAGATGAACGCAAGCGACTTTAGGACGCGTGAGAACGTCGAAAGGATTGTAGGCGCAGCCTCGTCTCAAGCCTCAATCACAGCCGCTAAGGGTAAGATTATCTTGATAGACGAGGTTGACGGCATAGAGGCTCGGGCCGACGCCGGAGCCGTACAAAGCCTCGTCAAGATTGTCGCAGAAAGCCGTGTCCCGATAGTCATGGTTGCAAACGACCCGTGGGACCCCAAGCTCGCCCCGCTCAGAGAAGTATGCCAGATGATACAGTTTAGAAGAATTCCAAAACCCACGGTCGCCGGACACATCAAAAAGATAGCGGCGATGGAAAAACTGAAGATATCCGAGGAGAAGGTTAAGGAGATAGCTGAAAGCTCGGGCGGGGACCTCAGGTCGGCGATAAACGACCTTCAGATGTATGCTTCTGCGGCAGATACGGGGCTTGAGGCCGGGGAGAGGGACAGGAGGAACGAGGTGTTTAACGCGCTGGCGACGGTTTTCAACGCAAAAAGCTACAGCAACGCTGTCTCTGCTTTGAACAACCTCGACTTAGAGCCCGTCGAGTTTTTCACATGGGTTTTAGACAACGCCCCCGAACAGCTCTCCCCAACGGACCTGGCGGCGGCTTTGGAGAACTTGGCGAAAGCTGACCTTTTTCTTCAGAGGGTAAACTCTAAGCAGGCCTGGCATCTGCTGAGGTATGCTGTGCCTTTCATGACGGCGGGTGTTGCGCTGGCAAAGAAGAAGACTACTCCAAAATTCGTCAAATTCAGCTATCCCAGCAGGATAAGATATCTAAGCCAGACAAGGGGGGAAAGAGAGATGGTTGAAAGCATCTGCTCCAAGCTGGGCAGGGCGCTCCACATGTCGAGCAGAAAAGCGAGAACCGAGGCCCTTCCATTCATCAAAGTCATGCTAAGCTCCGACGGCGAAGAACTGGCCGATTTCTTCGAACTAACCGATAGAGAGGTTGAGTTTCTCCGAGGCGGGGAGGCCAAGAAGCCTAGGGGGAGGTCTCGCGGTTAAGGTCTTCGACCAACTCTCTCTCAAGCAGCTGGACTGGGATGCCCGGCAGGTATACGTACGTCTTCCTCCCCCTTGCGCCCTCGCTCCTGATGCTCAGACGTAGAAACCCAAGGTCCTGCAGCTGCTGGATAGTTTCCCAGAAGGTTGTGTAGCCCTTCGCCTCGTCTCCCATCTCCTCGCAGACGATTTTATAGTGTTGGAAGAGCTCGGCGGCCGTTATGGCGGTCCGGTTTCCCGCGAGACCTCTTGCAGAGGCAAGCAAGACAAGCTTCTCATCCCGCCTTAAGTATGAGAGGTTTTCCTTTCTGATGGTTGGGTAAACGCTTGCCAACGCTTTCCTTACATGCTCAGCCGTCACTTTTACACTTCCCTCGGCTTCCGCATACTTTCCAGTCCTCCAGAGAAGGTCTATGGCGTAGCGTGCATCTTTCCGCTCGGCCGCAGCCTCCGCGAGAAACTCGAGCACCTCATCGGATATAGCGTCTTTGTAGAACGCTTCCGACGCCCTGTACCGAAGGATTTCGAACAGCTGTGTGTAATCGTATTCGTTTAAGTGTATGTTGTTGCCGCCGAGACCGCTTAACGTTTGTGCATCCAACCTCTCAAGAAAGTCAAGCTCCCTGAAGATGAAGATGACGGAGATGAGACCACCCTCCTGGACGTCCTCGCCGCTTCGTGTCAACAGGTAGATAGGTGTGCCGCCCTCCCCTGAGATGAGCGCTTCTACCTCATCTAGGCAAAGAATCAGCCTGACGCTGTTCAAACGCAGATACTTCAACAATATCTCGAGGATTTCCTCGTCGGAATAACCTCTTCTCGGAAGGCTGACGCCCAACTGCTCGACAACCTTCCTCAAGATAGTGTAAAGCGACTTGTTTATCCTACAGTTGACATGAACGTAGCGGACCTTCTTTCCCGCCTTCCTTGCTTCACGCTCCATGCCATGGCCGAAAAGCTTTGCGAGGCTCGTCTTCCCAGTTCCCACCGCACCCGAAATGAAAACCCTAACTTGGAAAGGCCTGTCGTCGGTTAGAAGTGAGGAGAAGAAAGAGCTGAGAAGCCTGAGCTCCTCCTCCCTGTACAACAGCTTTTCCGGAACATACTCGGGGGAGAGCTTCTCCTCGTTCTTGAAGACCGGCATAACCTGCCAATATCTTCTCCACCGCCGGCATAAAAGATTGAGAGATGGCTGAAAGTGGGGCTACTCTTAAATCCAGAACCGTTCTGCACCCTCAAGTTAGCTGTTTTCAAACATTCAACCGATGACTGTCTTCACAAACACAGCCCTAAAGACATTCTCGTACTTCGTAGGGCTTGGCAAAGATGTTAAGTTACTCATAACTGGTCAAGCTTTTTTCACGTTTCAGATGGGTTTGACGCAGCTGGTTCTCTCCATATTTTTCGCCAAGGCTGGCTGAATCCTTCGGAGTAGTTCGCACAATAGTTTATTCCCAGACTCTTGCTACAATATTGCTGGTTTCGATCCCCCTCGCTGAAAGTTACGCCGTAGCAGGAGTTCTAGTCGTTTTGAGAGGCTTGTTTATGAACATGGTTAACCCGCTCGTCACATCGCTCATTTTAGGTTTAACCGACCCTGAGGAACGAGCGACTTCGTCGGGCGTGATGGCGATTACATGGAGTGTTCCAAACGCTGCTACGCCTACCGTTGGAGGGTATTTAATGCAGAATGTTTCTCTCTCCCTACCCTTTCACCTCTGCGGAATCTTCTACGTTTTCTTCCGAGGCAAGAACCCTCACACCTAGCCAGCTTCTATAATAACATCATGTTTTGAGAGTTAAATCATGCGTTGAGACGTTTTCTTGGATTGACTGAGGTCTGGGAACCCATCCCAGGAGTTAAGGCAATAGAGCTCGACATGGACGTTGAAAAACCCGTGAGATGCTTTTTACTAGAGAACATCGACGGCTACTATTTGGTTGACACTGGCTATCGGAAAACGGTTAACGACCTACTGCGCATAGTTGAAAAATACATGATCTCAAAGACTGTTTTGACCCATCTCCACTTAGACCATTCGGGCGGCGCATCCGCAGTCAAAGCAAACAAAGCCGCAAAGCTGGTCTTCCACGAAAAGGAACTTCATACACTTAGACAGGCTCTTAAGGCCGAATCATGGCTGTCAAGAATCTTTCAAGGAGAGGAGCTCTCAACCTTGAAAGCGGCTTTAAGCTATCTACAGACTTTCCCCGAGCCGGATGCCTTTGCCTACGAAGGCATGATGCTAGGCTCTTGGCGGGTTTTGCACACTCCCGGCCACACACCGGGTCACGTCGTTCTGGTAGGCGAAGAAGCAGCAATCACAGGAGACCTGATATTGGGCGACGATACCTCAAACGTTGCCTACGTGCCGATAGACGGCTATCACCCTCTCTCAGATTATTTGAGGAGCCTCGTCAGGGTAGCGAGGCTTAACGTAAGCCTGATTCTGCCCTCGCATGGGGCTGTTTTCAAGGACTGCCGCCCCCGTGTGAAGGAGATTTTCTCACATCATTTTGAAAGGCTTTCTCAAACAGCTCAGGCATTGCGGAGAGGTATGAAGACTCCTTTAGAGGTCGCCAACGAGATAAAATGGTCTAAAGGCAGCTACAGTAGCCTAGGGCCGTTCGACAAATGGCTTGCAATACTTGAAACTCTCTCACACCTAGACTTCCTCGCCGAAACCGGCTATGCGGTCCAACATACAACCACAGAGTATAGCCTGGCTGAAGATGCTGACTGGAAAACCGTCAAGAAAAAATTGACGTCAATATCCGACGGTCTGTGGAGCATGTGAAAACCTGTCACAGCCCGGCTTAGCCGGTTATCTAGTCGCTGTATCGAATGCCTTAATGAGCTGTGTTAAGCCGGGGATGCTGCTCTCCCTTAGATACATGACCGGTGTACAGGTTTAGGGCGCGAGGGTTATGAGAGATTGCTTGACCGTTTCCACTTCGAAAGATTGAAGAAGAAGACTATAGTCGGTTATATCGTTTCCTGCTAATGCTCATTATAAATACTTTGATGCATTGGCTTGCAGCTTCTGCATGCAAAAGGCTTAAGAGACCCAATGTTCAAATTGGTGTTGCGATGATGAGTCTGACCAGGCTGATTCGGTGATCTAGATCTTGAGCTCTGAGCGTTTTGGAAAAGGTAAAAATTCTAAATTGGAAGTTGATATACATGTCTTCCGCCGAGTTTTCGTTAACCCTAGCCGCGACAGCAGTGTTTGCCGTTATCGCTATAGCCATTAGATACATTCTTAGAAGAAGGTTTAGGCAGGAACACAGGAAAATTCTGTATGTTGTTTTGGTCATGTTGGCGGCGGGCTATGTCGGATACGTTGCATACCTCTGGAGATTCTTCGAGTTTGTAGTAGGAGTTTTGGCCACCGCCGGCGCTCTCGGCCTTCTCCTCGCCTTATCACTCGTACCATGGGTGACAGACATCTTTTCAGGCATATCATTAGCCTTGGACCCGAAAATAAACATAGGAAGCGAGGTGGAGATAGATGGGAAAAGGGGGAAGATAATAGATATAACGTTGACGCGTGTCGTGATATCGGGCGACGAATGCATAATACTCGTGCCCAACAAGAAATTCAGAGAAGAGGTCGTTGTGGTTTATTCGACGAAGCCGCTTGAGAAATACTTGAAGAAAATGTAGGCTATTCAGTTATCAGTTGGCTGGTGTTGAGCGCTTCGAGAATTTCGTTCAGTTTCGCAGGCACAACATGCGTGTAGCCTGTTATTCTTTCCACGACTTCGTCGGCTTTGAAACCGGCTCCCGTAACGCAGCATACAACTTCATCACCCTCGTCCAAAACCCCTGCATCCCTCATCTTCTTGACAGCTGCAATTGTGACCGCTCCACCTGGCTCGGCGAAGATGCCTGCGTGCTTGCTGAGAAGCTTCACCGCCTCCACAGTTTCGTCGTCGGATACTGTTTGACAGGTTCCGCCGGTGTTTTTAGCAACGGACAACGCGTAAAGGCCGTCGCCAGGCGTTCCTATGGCTAGGCTTTTGACCAAAGTGTTTGGGTTCTTGACCGGCTTTATCTCGTCGGAGCCTGTTTCGAAGGCTTTGGAGATGGGCGAGCACCCCTCCGGCTGGACTCCGTGGAAAACGGTGTCTCCCGCGTCTATTACGCCGAATTTTTCAAGCTCTTTGAGCCCTTTATGCAGGGCTCCGAACAACGCGCCGCTGGCCATCGGAACAACTATGTGCTGAGGCGCTCTCCAGCCCAGCTGCTCCACGACCTCGAAGATCATGGTCTTAGACCCTTCTACGTAGTACGGCCTTAAGTTGACGTTCACGATGCCTACGCTTGTTCTGTCCACCAACAGGTAGGCCAGCCTGTTGACGTCGTCATAAGTTCCGTCGACCAAGATTACCCTTCCGCCATAAATCGAAGCCTGTCTCACCTTAGGCAGCTCAACTGTGTCCGGCATCAAAACAAACCCAGTCAACCCTGCTGCTGCCGCATGTGCTAGGGTTGCCGAAGCGAGGTTGCCTGTCGAAGCACATCCAACAAGGCCGATGCCAAATTCTCGGGCTTTTGAAACAGCGACCGAAGACGGCCTATCTTTGAACGAAAACGTCGGGTTCACCGTGTCGTTCTTGATGTACAGGTTGCGGACGCCAACAGCTTTCGCAAGCTCCCTCGCCTGGACAAGCGGCGTGCCTCCCGCGCCGATGTCAACCCAAAACCTCTTGTCAACCGGCAGAAGCTCAGCATAGCGCCAAACCCCTCTCACGAAGCTGGACCTCAGCCTTTCCCGTAAACCATCGCCAACGTTCTCATAAACTACGTCGAGGCCGCCAAGACATCTATCACATACGTTTCTCAGCTCTGGGGGAAACTCAGCTCCACAGCTGCGGCAGAACAGCTTTAGCTCCGACCACCTTGCTGATTAGGTTTGAAGGCTTTTTATAAACCTTGCGAGCTACGCCTGCAGTATCAAGTAAAGGTCGCTCTTTCTGATCACCATGCCAAACCTGTCCTCCCTGTCTTTCATGTACCGGTAGCAGCGCATGATGAGGGGAAGGTGTTTGACCAAGCTCAGCTCACCGGCCTGCTTGAGCTTAACCATCCTGTAGACGTCGGAGTAGGGCTTGAAAAATTCCAGCACTTTGCCAGCATACTTCTCTGGTTCCTCGATCGTCGAGAGGAAGATTTCAGCGCATTCGAGGCTTGGGAGAATGCCCTCGCCCAGCATCGGGAAAACCGTTCCTATCGACTCGCCCACGCCGACTATTTTGCCTGCTGAGAAGGGCCTACAAAGCTCCGGGGGAGCGATCCTAATTGCTTTACCGTATTTACCGACGATTTTTCCGCCGTCTTCTGCGGCAAAGGAGTTGACCTCGCGGACATGGTTGTTGGTAATGTCGCCTGCGCCTACATAGGCCTCGTTTTCGCTTAGAGGAAAATACCAAAGATAGCCGTTCCAGTTCGGGAATATTCTGACGTAAAAGTCGGATAACCGTCGGCCCCCGTCATACCTTAGTTTATACTCGAAACATGGCACAACCTCGTCTCTGGCTGGCTTGGGGAGCAAAGCTCTTGAAACTCCTGTGGCATCTACGACGAGGTCAAAGTCTTTGACAAGGTCTCCGCGGTTTGGTGTTACGCCGTAGAAAACTTTCAATCCTTTCGTCAGGTCTAGCTCGAGACGGGCCTTATCATATGTGCACAGCCCCTTCAAAGGAACCGTGGATGTCTGCTTGCCGTTGTCCAAAGTAATAGTTTCACCCATGTGGAGAAGATATTCGTCAAAGTCGAAGTCAACGTTTTCGAGAATTTTCTTCGCCGCCTGTCTTACCGTTCCCCAGGCACATATTGCTTTAAAGCTTTCACGGGGCTGTCTCTCAAACCCCACGACATCATGGCCTTGTTGCGACAGCCTTCTCACCAAGTACGAACCAGCCACACCCAGACCCGTAACAGCTATCCTCAACGGAAAACAACCCTGAGCAGCATTACAAAAATATTATGCATGTTAGCATGTGCCGCATACTTGTAGGGCTGAGCAAGCTATCTTTAAGTAGGGTTTCTGATCCATAGTTTTAGATGGCCAGCGACATAGCCAGCGTGGTTTCTGAAACCCGTCTGGAATACCTACACTCAAATGTGAAGATTGTTCTTACGACGGATGTTTCGAAACTGAGCTATGCTGGGAAGACGGTTGAAGATTTGAAGAAAGGCTCTGTAGTAAATGTTTGGCAGTGGGTTGCTGACGTGCTTGTCTCAATGGGTTGTGCTGAATATGTTGCTAAGCCCATGGGATCAACTCAGCTGATGCAGCTGGAGTGGCGTGAGAAAAACAACCCTGCCGACATCCAGCCGCTGGACAAACATTTCTACATCGAATGGATGAGGGAGGCTGAGAAAGGAGACAGAGACACGGCGCGAAGGCTCGCCGACATCATCACGATGCGGATGATGAAGATTGTGGGTTTGGCGGCGAAAAGGCTTGACGGCGAAATAGCGAAAAAACTAACCCCTGAAGAGGAGGCTCTTTACAGACAGGTTTACAACATCGTCGAGCGGTGGATGAAGACCATGACTCCCAAAGAGAGTGGATAGAGATGGCCGCGGTACCTCTCGAGGAAAAACTCGTTCATTTCTTCAAGTCTGAGAAGTACCGTGAGCTGTTGCGGGAAGCCGCCGTCAAGAAGAGAAGAAGCATACCGGTCGAATTTAGTGATTTGATCAAGTTTGATGAAGAGTTTGCTCGGAAGCTCGTGGAAAGCCCCAACATCATGCTGGGGGTTTTGAACAGGGCGTGCTTCAGACAGCTGCAGATAGAGGACCCCGAGTATGCCGCGTCGGTCCGATCTTTCACAGCACGGGTTGTCTCGCTTCCAACTGTTACTCCGATAAGGGAGGTTAGGTCGGAGCATCTGCGGAAGCTGGTGATGATTGACGGCATGATTTCAAAAGCATCGGCTGTGAAACCCATCCTCAAGGTCGGCGTGTTCAAATGCAGGTACTGCGGAGATAGGCAGTCGGTTGAGCAGTTGTCTCAGAGGCTGTCGACCCCCGACGCCTGCAGGGATAAGACATGCAGGGGAAGCAAGCGTCCAAGCTTTGAACTCGTTCCCGAAGAATCAACATACATCGATTATCAGGTTATAGGGGTGCAGGAGAAGCCTGAAGACCTTCCGCCAGGCCAGCTTCCGCGCGTCATCGAGGTTAGGGCTAGGGATGACTTGGTTGACGCAGCTAGGCCGGGAGACAGGGTTATCGTTACAGGTGTCGTCGACTCCGTGCAAGAGAGGGCCGGCGACAGCCCGTTGAAAACCTTCAGGATATTCATCGAGGCGGTCAGCATAGAGCCGGCGAGCAAAGAGCCTCAAGCCGTTCACATATCCCCCGAGGACGAGAAGCTGTTTAAGAAGATGGCTGAAGACCCGTTCATAATAAAAAAGCTTGTCGACTCGATAGCTCCGTCTATTTACGGCCTCGACCACGTCAAGGAAGCAATCCTGCTCCTGCTGGTTGGAGGAAGGTCGAAGACATTTCCCGACGGATTGAGGGTGCGGGGCGACTTGAACATTCTTCTGGTCGGCGACCCTGGAACGGCGAAGAGCCAGCTGCTCCAGTACGTGGCCTCAATAGCTCCGCGTGGTATCTACACGTCGGGCAGGGGGTCGACCGCCGCGGGCTTGACCGCCGCTGTTCTGCGTGAAAAGGAGGGTGGAATGGTTCTCGAAGCCGGTGCGATGGTGTTGGCCGACATGGGAGTCTGCTGCATAGATGAGATAGATAAAATGCGTCCGGAGGATAGGGTGGCCATTCACGAGGCGATGGCGCAGCAGACCGTTAGCGTGGCGAAGGGCGGCATAGTGGCCACGTTGAACGCAAGGACCGCTGTTCTCGCAGCCGCAAACCCGGCCTTCGGCAGATACGACACCTACAGAAACTTTACAGAAAACGTTAACCTTCCCATCACCATCCTCTCAAGGTTCGACGTAATTTTCGTTTTGAGGGACGAGCCCAACCCGGACACAGACAGAAAAATATCTTCCCACATAGCTGCTCTCCACCAGCTTGGAGAACCTGAGAGAGCCCCTCCAATACCGCCCGAGATACTCCGCAAGTATATCGCCTACGCGAAGAGGTTTGACCCAACGGTAACATCTAAGGCGATGAAGGTGCTCGAGGACTTTTACCTTAAGATGAGGTCGCTCTATGAGAAAACCTCGACTGTAAGCATCACGGCGCGGCAGTTCGAGTCGCTCATCAGGCTCACGGAGGCGCATGCAAGGTCTGCTTTGAAAACCCAGGCTGACGAGGAAGATGCGGCGGCCGCAATCATCCTCATGAAAAGAAGCCTACAGGAAGTGGGGGTGGATATTGAGACAGGAACACCCGACATAGACGTGATAATGACAGGGAAGCCGAAGAGTGTGAGGGAGAAGATGAAGCTCGTCATCGAGACAATAAGAAGGCTTGAGGAGAGGAGTGGTTATGCGGCGGAGCAGGAGCTTAGGGCTGCACTGCTCCAGGAAGGGTTGTCGGACGATGAGATAACAAGGATACTGACCCGTCTCATCACCGACGGAAGGGTCTTCATGCCGAGAACAGGTGCCTACAAGGTAACATGAGCCGTTACCCGGACATAGGGGAGCTTCCACCATATCTCCAGCAAGCCCTTGAAAGATACGGAGTGAAACAGTTCTATCCACCTCAGTCAGAAGCCTTGAGAAAAGGCCTTCTCAACGGCCGGCGTCTGATGGTTGCGACCCCAACAGCGTCTGGAAAGACCCTGATAGCCCTGATGGCTGCCTACAAACATCTTGTGGAAGGGGGTAAGGTTCTTTACTTGACACCACTGAGAGCCCTCGCCTCCGAAAAACAACAGGAGTTCAGCAGTTTTCTGGGTGGAGAATATGATGTGGTAGCCAGCACAGGCGATTACGACTCTGCAGACCCGTGGCTGGAGTCATACGACGTCATAGTTGCAACAAACGAAAAGGCAGACAGCCTGCTGAGACACAGGGCTGCCTGGATAGGCAGGGTCTCGCTCATAGTGGCTGATGAAATACATTTGCTGGGCGACCCAGACAGGGGGCCGACGCTGGAAATGACGTTGGCAAGGTTGACGGCAAACAACCCGAGAGCACAGCTTCTGGCTTTGAGCGCAACCGCCCCGAACGCAGCGGAGCTGGCGGAATGGATTGAAGCAGACTTGATCACGTTGGACTGGAGGCCCGTTCCGCTTCGTGAAGGCATCTATCTGGACGGTGAAATAGTTTACAGCAACAGGGAGAGAAAAACCGTCGCCGAGTATGACTACAATCCAGCAATCTCCATAGCTCTCCAGACAGTCGTGGACGGAGGCCAGGTCATCATTTTCACCAACACGAGGAAGAAGGCTGAACAGCTTGCCGAGAAGGCGGCTACAGCCCTCAGCAATAACAACCTTTTGAACGGCGAAGACAAAGCATATCTCTCGGAAGCTGCAGCCGACCTTCTGCAATCCACCGAATCCTCCAGCTTCACCGAAAGGGTTGCATCGCTCATGAAAGCGGGGGCTTGCTACCATCACGCAGGCCTTGCCGCAGCGCATAGGAGAGCTGTGGAGAAGGCTTTCAGAGAGCGTCATCTCAAGATACTATGCGCTACTCCAACGCTTGCCGCTGGAGTCAACCTGCCAGCGCGTGTGGTCATAATCCCTGAGCTGAGACGCTACGAGACAGGCGAGGGGTTGAAGAGCATCTCGGTGACGGATTACAAGCAGTTCTGCGGGAGGGCTGGCAGACCCGGCTACGACTCTTTCGGCGAGGCCATAACAATAGCGCGGAACAGGGACGAGTTCGATTTCGTGCTTGAGAAGTATGTTAAGGGCAAGCCTGAGAGGATTTGGTCCAAGCTTGGCAGTGAAAGGCATCTCAGGATTCAGGCGCTGGCGGTCGTGTCCAGCGAGGAAATCCACAACCTGGAAGGGTTGCGGAGCTTTTTCGCGAAAACCTTGCTTTATCACCAGTTTGGCGGAAGCTTTCTCGCAAAATCTCTCAACACCGTGGTCGAGTTTCTGTCTTCGAACGGGTTCATCCGTCAGGAGGAGGACAGGCTTGAGGCGACGAGGCTGGGCAGACGTGTTTCAGAGCTCTACATAGACCCTCTGACAGCTTTAACAATCCTGAAAACATGTTCAAAAAGGCCTAAAAATGTTGACGACCTTGGCCTGCTACAAGTTGTCTGCATGGCTCCAGAAGTACCCAGCATCCCGATGAAACGTGTGGAAGCATATAGGGTTCAAAGCTTCGTCAACGAAAACTATGAATCGTTTTTCGATGTGCCAGACCCTTCCGAAGACCAGGATGCCTACGACCTTTTCCTCGACTCGGTCAAGACCGCAATCGTCATGAAAGCTTGGATAGAGGAGATGGGCGAAGGCGAGCTTTACGATAGAATGGGGGTCGAACCCGGAGACCTCGCCGTCTTACGTGAGAGATGCAGCTGGATAGCGTATGCGGCCTCGCAGCTGATGGCGATAGACAAGAAGACAGCGCTGCAGCATGCTTTTGACATGCTTTCGGACAGAATAGCCCACGGGGTAAAGCCAGAACTCCTTCCCCTAACAGCGTTGAGAGGTGTTGGAAGAGTCAGGGCGCGAAACCTGTATAACTCAGGATATCGAACGCTCGAGGACCTTAGAAAAGCGTCCGCCGAAGAGCTGGCCAGGGTTACCAGCATCGGTGAGAAAACAGCCGCGCTGATCAAGAGCCAGCTCTGACGATTGTTTCAAACTCCTGAAGAGTTTTTTCCTGGTTTTTCTCGACGGAGCCTGGACGAATCCTTCTCGTTTTCTCCAAGCTCTCCATCCATCCCAACCCCTTCTTCTTCATGATGTAAGCAGCTAAAACCATTCCCGTTCTTCCGTAGCCAGCCATGCAGTGGATGAGGACCTTGTGCCCGTCTTCGACAAGCCGGTCAACTGTGTTGACGATTTTCAAAAGCTCGTGGGGGTCGGCTGGCATGTGGTCTTCCAACGGAAAGTGAAAGTATTTGATGCCCATGTTTTCGACGAGCCTTTTCGGTAGAGGTTTTTCGGTCAAGCTGACGATGGCCGAAACGCCTTTGCTGACCAGAAACCTGATGTGCCAGGGCTGGCTGGGCAGCCCGCTCGCCGCTATATTTTCCAAAACCTCGGAGAAGTTGGGCGGGCCTTCTGTAAACAATCCCTGAAGCCTTCGGAGGAACCCAGGCATATCCTACCTGCTTACAACCCTTTTAACAAGCTTATCTATCTTGTCCTCAATCTCAGCTCTCATGCTTGCAGCGCGCTCTGCGTCGACGTCTAGAACAAGGGCTTTGACGCGGTCGTAGCCAAGCCTGTTCACCAAAGCGTCAAACAATCGAATGCTCCCAACAAGCTCGTAATAATCTGAGTCAGTAGGCCTGACGACAAGGGGGCCTAGGATGTCTGCGAACTGTGCTAAAGACTCCTGCTCCTCCTCCTTGCCATCAGACGGCAACAGCGGTGGTGAGATTATTCTGTCGGCTGGAAGCTCAACGATGCTGCCTGCAACCTCGCCCTCTAACACTTCCACCCTTTCACTTTTCCACACGTCAAGCTTGAGCTTGTCCCGTTCGCCGAAGTATCCATGCCACCATTTGAGGCTCTCAACTATGAGCTTCTCCATTTCAGCCGCTATCTGCCTCCTTTCCCCAGCCACCTCCTCGTTAGACAAGACGAGAACTAGGGATTTCTTCGATTTTCTCTGCTGTGCTGCAACCTGCTGGGCGAGGACCTGCGGCTTTACCGCGGAGATGACAACATCCATGAAGACCTGGTTTCCATACTTGTCGTTTCCAAGGCTTATCCTGACGGAAAGCCTGTCCTTTCCCCTGAGCTTGTCCAGAATATATTCCCTAAGCCTCTCGTACATCACCATCGTGTAAATGAACTGGCCGAGCTTCGACTCGAACTCGTCGTATCCGTAGCTCATCTAAGGTGCCTTCTCGATGTATTTGAAAACTCCAACCTCTATCGAGTTATGGTGTATGTATGTGTATTCGTCTGAGACAGGCATCAGCGTGGACTCGCAGACAGGCAACCGAATTTCCTCTTCGACTTGCTCCTGAACCTGCTTCTGCATGGGTGCTGAATGAATGCGAAGCGTATATAAGCGTTTTCCAACATACGCTGTTTGATGCGTGTCAGCGTTTATTCTGCTTAAATAGCTGGGGCAAGCATGAATCATCGGCTTGAAGGTCGTTAAGGGTCCTGCGTCAAGCGAGCTTGCGGAAAAGCTTTCGCTGTTTCTCCACGTTCCCACGGTCGGAGTGGAGCATAAGCTCTTTCCAGACGGCGAGTCATACGTAAGGCTTGAGGAAGGGGTAGAGGGAGATGACGTAGTGTTGGTTCAAGGCCTGCACCCCCCTCAGGACACAAACTTGATCCGGCTGCTTCTGATGGCGGATTGTCTGAGGGACTTGGGCGCGGTCTCGGTGAAAGCCGTGGTTCCATACATGGCCTACGCTAGGCAAGACAAAAGGTTCAGGGAGAGTGAGGCGGTCAGCATACTCACGCTCCTCAAGCTCTTGAAAACGGTTGGCATAGACGAGGTTCTGACGGTGAACATACACTCGCCATGGATTTTGAACCGCTCCCCCGTCCCCGTCAAGAACATAGACGCCACAGGCCTTCTGGCCACCTACATCATGCAAGCCGGTGTTGAGAAGCCGTTGATTCTTGCGCCGGGCAAGAAAGGGTTGGAGATGGCTGCGGCGGCCGCGTCCGTCATGGAAACCGACTACGCACACATAGAAAGCCGAAGAGACCCAGTTACAGGCGTCGTCACAGTGTCAACAGACGTCAACCCGAGGGGCAGGGAAACAGTCGTGATAGACGACGTGATAAGCACAGGCCAGACGATGGTGAGGTGTGTGGAGATGCTGCGTAAATTGGGCGCCTCGAAGACGATAGTCGCATGCGTTCACGGCTTGTTCGTCGGCTCAGCCATTGAAAAAATCTCCGCTGCGGGAGCTGACCTGCTCATAACAACTGACACCGTTCCCAACCCATATGCTGTCGCGTCGGTGGCGGGCCTGATAGCCTCACACCTAGGTTAGAGATATGGATGTGTTGGGGAGGTCTTTTTTCCTTCTCTCAGGAGAAAACCCCCGGCTGTCGGCCGCGGAGCTTCAGCAGGTCTTAAACATCCTGAACAACACATCCAGCGTCGAGCTAATCAACTCCAGAATAGCCTCTGCGGATGTTCCACAGCGGCTTCACGGCGAAATAATCGAGCGCGCAGCCCTGACAAAAATGGCCGGACTCATTATAGCAGCTGGTTCCGTAGAGAGGTTGAAAAAAGACGAGATTGAGCTCGCGCCAGGCTGGGAAAACCTTGTCCCCGAAGATGTCAAAGGGTTTGGCGTTGATGTTGTGAAAATATCCGGGGCGTCGGTCAACTCGTTAGAGGTCGAGAAACGTTTCGCAGAACATATCCTATCATGCCTGCCGAGGCTTAAAGTCTCATTGGAGAAACCGGACATCGTCTTTATGCTTCTCATCTCGCCTACAACATATGTGGCCGGCATCCTCGGAGCAACGAAGCCTAAGCATTTTTTTCAGCCGCGGAGAGCTGGCAGGAAGCCGTTCAGGATACCGTCCGCGCTCCAGCCCAAACTCGCACGATGCCTCGTCAACCTCGCTGTTTCAAGCAGGGATTCAAGGGTTTTGGACCCATTCGCAGGCTCGGGTGCCATCTTGGTTGAAGCAGGGCTTATGGGACATGAGGCGGTGGGGCTTGAGCTGAAAACATGGATATCGAACGGTATGGCGTTAAACATCAGACCCTTCTGCCCCTCCGTCTGCCATATAGTACAAGGCGATGCAAAAAGGCCGCCGTTTACCTCAGCCTTTGACGCAATCGCAACAGACCCTCCTTACGGCAGGTCCGCAACCCTAGGCGGCCATGCGCTGAAAGGCTTGCTGAAGAAATTCTTTGAAGCGGTAAGCGGTGCAGCTCGTGGAAAAGCTAGAATAGCCATGATAGTTCCTAGGGAGGAGTATGAAAATTTGTTGGAGGCGGCGGTTGAGTTTAAACCTCTCCAACACCATGATGTTTACGTACACAAGAGCTTGACGAGAAGGGTTGTGGTGCTGGGTCTTGAGTGAGATGAAGATATGCTTCCTGGGAACGGGCGGAGGCATGCCCTCGAAGAAGAGAGGAATGCCGTCAATAGCTGTGCGGCTCAAATCCTCACTCATACTCTTCGACTGTGGAGAAGGCACTCAGAGACAGCTCATACATGCTGGGCTTGGGATGAAGCCGAACCTCCACATCTTCATAACCCATCTTCACGGAGACCATGTCCTCGGACTCCCAGGCCTGTTGTTCACCCTTTCCATGAACGGAAGGTCTGAAGACGTCCATGTCAGCGGGCCGCCAGGCATCAACGGCTTTTTATCAACAGTCATGATACCTCAGCTCGGCCGGCTTACGTTCAATGTGAGGGTCAGCGAGATAAACCCTGGCGACACAATCAAAATAGATGAAGCAACCATCACATGCTTCAAAACAGAGCATACAACACTTTCTTACGGTTATGTTTTGCAGGAGAGCTCTAGGCCAGGCAGGATGCGTGAACAATTTCTAGACTCATTGGGCGTGCCTCGCGGCCCTCTATGGGGTATGCTTCAGAGAGGCAAGCCGATAACGTTTAACAACAGGGTGATAACGCCAGAGGAGGCGATGGACCCGCCCCGGCCTGGACGAAAGATCGTTTACACAGGCGACACACGTCCGTGTAAAAACGTGGTTGAAGCAGCTCGAAGCGCGGATGTGCTTATCCACGACTCAACTTTCGACAGCAGCCTTAGGAACAAAGCTTTAGAGGAGGGGCATTCAACGGCCTTTGAAGCCGCTGAAACGGCCCGTAATGCAGGCGTCAAGCGTCTGTACCTCTTCCACATAAGCCCTCGCTACGAAGATGTTGATGTGTTGCTGACCGAAGCTAGGAAAGTCTTTCGCGAAAGCTATTTGGCGGAGGACCTCGAGTGCTACGCCGTGCCTTTCACTCGGTAAGCCACCTTATTGTTTCCTGAATGTTGTCCGACTCTATGCTCACCTCTATAGGCCCTAAAGCCATGACCTCGCCTGCCTCGAAGAACGAGAGCTTCCCCACGTAAGCCGCTTGCTTGTTGAGATAGAAGGTGACGGTGTTTCCAGAAACGTTTTTCGACAACAGCATACGTGCAGTGTTTCTTATCTGGCGCGACCTGATGATCATGCGAAGCCTCTCCAACCCCTCGGGCGAGTCGGCGATCGCGGACACCACGCCGCCGCCTTTCTGCAACGAGACTTTTGGAAAAATGTTCAACACTGCTTGGGCTACCTTATCTGCGTTCTCGGTTGGGTTGACGGCTGCAGTGACTCTGACTGCTAATTTCAAAGCTGTGTCTTGAGCGATGAGAGCGTCATCATGACGTTCAAAGTGTTTTCAAAAAGCTCCGTCTGGGTTATGCGTCCGATTATCTTCCCCTGCTCCACGACGAACAGCCTGCGTATTCCCTTCTCAGCCATTTTCGCCATAGCCTCACCGAGCGGCGCCTCCGGTGAAATCGTCTCGATGGGAGAGGACATTATCCCGCCCACAGCAGTGGTCAAAGCACGTCCCTTGGACAAACATCGTCTGATGATGTCCCTTTCGGTTACGACGCCGACGGGCAGTTTGTTGCGGGTCACCACCAGAGACCAAACGTTGTTGTCCATCATGGCCTTTATGGCGTCCATGACCGATGCATTCTCATCAATTTCGACGACTTTCCTGTCCATAACATCCCTAACCCGTAAGGTGACAGGCATCTAAACCACGTTATTACCGCTTCTTAGTCTCTTTTAAACCTTCAACGTCGTGTGGACGGCCGTTCCGAAGACGGTTGCGTAAACTTGCCTAGGCTAAGCAATACGCGGCCGCGCCGTTGTTTAGATTGCTTGTAAGGAGCTTTGCAGGCTTAGTGCCGCTGCGTACATGTCTGAAACAACATCGTCTTAATATATCGAATCAACGCAGTTGCAGCAGATGCTGGATAACACCTTTGTAGTCGTCTGGGAGGGTGTGGACGGGTCGGGAAAGACAACCCTCATGAGGCAGACGGCCTCAAGGCTGGCCAGCCTTGGACATACTGTTGAAACGTACAAAACACCAAGCCAGACGCCCACAGGTGTTTTCGCGAAAGAATACGGAAACAGGCCTTCGACAGACCCTCTTACGCGCATGCTACTGTTCCTAGCCAACACGGCGGACGACAGCTCTGTCCTCAAAAGAATAGCTTTTGAGAAAAGTCCTGACTACATTTTCATAGACAGGTATTACATATGCTCTCTTGTTTATGGTTTTGCGCTTGTTTCTAAGCGGTTCGGAAATCCTTTGGACAAGCAAGCTTTCTTGCAGTTTTTTAGGCTTGTGGAGAAAATAGGGTCCGAAGTTTTCGTTAAACCAGACCTCATCGTTTTGGTGGAAGTCGACAGCGAGACTAGGAGGCGGCGGGCCTTCCAGAAGGAAGCAGGCTCCGACCAGGTTTTCGAGAGAGATGATGAGCTTCAAGCGCTTGTACAACAATACTATGGTTTTTTAGAAGGGGAGCTGGGAGACACTTTTGTTAGGGTTTTAAACGAGGACAGCATGCTGGAAACGGTTGCAAAAAACTTGGCAAACAAAATATCCGCGATGAAGGGGTGGTGAGCAGATGGTTAGAGCTTTCATAGCAGTTGATGTGGTTGACGAGAATGTTGTCAGGCAGGTGGTTAGTGTGCAGAACGAACTCTCACGCTTTGGCGGCAACGGGTTAAAGCATGTAGAGCCAGAAAACCTCCATCTCACTCTACGTTTTCTGGGAGAAATAGACGATGCAGGGGTCGAAATCGCTTCAGAAGCCCTCAGAAAAGTCCAAGCATCGCCTTTCACGATAACCTTCTCAGGGCTAGGATACTTTCCCGGAGGGGGGAGGGTCAACGTCATCTGGGTCGGCGTCACTGAGGGCGCGGACAAGCTTGAAGACATACACAGCCAGCTGGAGAAGAACCTAGCGAACATGAGGCTTGAGAAAGAGAGGTTTTCCCCTCATCTAACGATTTGCCGTGTAAAATTCGTCAAAGACCGGAACGGACTGCTGTCTGTTATAAGTAAGAATTCGAAGACGTTTTTCGGCAGCCAGAGGGTTGAACGAATAGCCCTGAAGAAAAGTGTGCTAACATCGTCGGGGCCGATCTACTCGGATATAATGGTGCGAAAGCTTTGACGTATGTTGAAGAGCTGCTTGAGAGCGTAGCACAGCGGTTGAGGCCGTCGCCAGAAACGTTAGAGAAAGCCAAGCTGTACGCCGAGAAGCTTGTCAAAAGCGTCGAAGAGTTGTTCGGGCCTGGCACCGCCTCTGTTGAAGGTAGCTTTGCGAGAGGAACGATGGTGAGGTCGAGGGAGGAGGTTGATATCTTCATCCATTTCAAACCTGAGACACCTGTTGAGAGGGCTGCGGAAGATGTGCTGAAGAGAGGCACGGAGCTCGTCAAAAACCTAGGCGGAACTGTCCGTCTGCGTTACGCAAGCCATCCGTATGTCGAAGGCTTTCTGGAGGGGTTGAGGGTGAACCTGGTGCCATGCTACGACACAGAGTATGGGAAATGGATAACTCCCGTCGACAGGACGCCATATCACACACGCTATGTGAAGAGCGTTCTCGATGAAAGGATGGCTGACGAGGTTCGTCTGCTGAAAGCGTTTTTGATGAACGACGGGCTTTACGGCGCGGAGATAAGGAACAAAGGGTTCAGCGGCTACGTCTGCGAACTGCTAATCATAAGGTTCGGCTCCTTCCTACAGCTTGTAAGGCAAGCCTCCGGATGGAAGCCGCCGGTTGTCCTCGACGGCGAAAAACCAATGTCCCCAGCCTCGGCAATAACCCTCCTCGACCCTGTCGACAAAACGAGGAATGCCGCAGCAGCCGTCTCGCTAACAACTCTCTCAAAACTCATCATGAAGTCGAAACTTTTTTTAAAAGAGCCGTCGGACAGTTACTTTCTTAGCCGAACCTCGTTTAAGCCAAGCGTTGAGGGCAGGTGTTTTCTGGCCGTTGTCCTCGACGTTCCAGAGCGGCCGCCTGACGTGCTGTGGGGGGAGCTGACCAAAACTCTCGAGGGCTTGGCCAAAGCGCTTTCGGGCTACGGTTTCAAACCGTTGAGAACTGACCGCTGGTTCGAGGATGGGAAAGGGCTGCTCATCTTCGAGCTCGAGTCGCTCAGCCTACCGCAGGTCTACCTCCACACGGGCCCTCCAGTCTGGAGCATGAACGCAGTCGAATTCATTGACGAACAGGCTCGGAAACAAGACCTGGCCGCTTATCCATGGGTTGAGGGAGAACGGCTGTGCTCGCTGCGCAGAAGAAGGTTCACAAACGCCGCCGACTTTGTGAAACACCTAATCGACGGAGATCTTGCCTCATTCTCAAAAAACCTTCGCCCCTTCCTGAAAAAATCGAAAATATACACGAATCTGGACGAGGTGTATTCCGCGATGTCGGAAGAAGGCCGCATCTTCTTGGACGATTTTGTGAGAACATGTCCCAACTTCATAGCGCAGTATCATTCGTTGGGCTAGAACGGTTGTCGGGCAGCCGCTTCGAACTCGGCATGCTCGCCTACCCGTCAAAAGACATCAACCTTATAGTCGCGAGAATCTCGTCAATGAAACAGCTTGGCATAACGGAACTTAGCGTAAGAGAGGTCACCGGTAGGCTTGAGCTGTTTGTTCTGGGAAAAGGAGTAAGGGGGGTTGTTGTGCTAGGCCTGATGGACGGCTTGAAAGTAGCCGTCAAACTCATGAGAACAGACTCCGCCGTCAAGAGCATGCGGAAAGAAGCGGACATGCACCGTGTAGCCAACAGCATCAACATAGGCCCAAAGCTAATCGGCTGGACGGATGAGATGATAGTGCTGGAGTATGTGGAGGGAGTTAAGCTGGGCGAGCTTTTGTTAAACCCGCAGCCCGACATGCTCAGAACCGTTGCTGCAAACATCTTAGACCAATGCCATACAATGGACGCCAACGGTTTTGACCACGGCCAGCTAACGGACTCATCAGACCACGTGATCGTAAGCCAGCCCTGCAAACCACGCATAATAGACTTCAGCCATTCTTCAACGACCAGAAAACCATCCAACGTAACCTCATTCGTCTCATACCTGACACGGGCGCGCAGGCATTATAACGACCCGCATCTGATAGAACACCTGAGGACCTATAAGCAGAGCTTTTCGAGGAAAAATTTCGAGAGAGTGAAACAAACGGTTTTAACGATGTTCGAGTAAGCGAAACTTTTTAGATATGCTCACACATCTTCGAACATGCTTGACAACGAGGTTTTGACGGCGTTGAAAAATGTGTTAGGCAGTGATAGGGTGCTGACGGATGAGGAGACTCTGGAGAAGTATTCCAAGGACATGGGAGGATTTTCCAGAAAACCGTCCGCGATTGTTGTCGCGGAAAAAGTGGAAGACGTTAGCAAGCTGTTGAAGTTTTGTAACGAGAGGAAAATCCCCGTCACCGCATGGGGTGCCGGCACAAGCCTCACAGGAGCAGTCGTCACAGACAGCGTAATCCTAGACCTCTCAAGGCTCAACAGGATACTGAAGATAGACACTGTAAACTACTATGTCCACGTAGAAGCTGGAGTGGTTCTGGAACAGCTTAACAACGAGCTGGCAGAGCATGGTTTCTTCTTTCCACCGGACCCGGCCAGCAGCTTCATCTGCACGGTGGGCGGTGCGGTGGCGGAGGGTGCGGGAGGGCTGCGATGCGTAAAATATGGCACTGTTAAGGACTGGGTTCTCGCCCTCAAGGTTGTACTTGCCAACGGGGATGTTGTTGTCTTCGGCGAGCCTCTGGCGAAGAACAGGGCCGGCTACAACCTTGCTCAGCTGATGGTTGGAAGCGAGGGGACGCTCGGGGTCATAGTTGAGGCTTGGTTGAAGATAGCACCTGTCCCGGACGTGCCGTTGAGAAGGGTTTACGCGGTGTTTAACAGCTGGCAGGATGCTGGAAACACTATAGTGGAGATTAGAAAGAGGAGGATTGTGCCCCGCATGCTCGAGTTCTTCGACAGAATCGGAATAGACGCAGCGAACAAAATGCATGGAACAAGCCTGCCCGCTGGTGAGGCCATGCTCCTCATAGACGTTGAAGAGTTTAAGGGAAACGAGCTTTCGAAGCTGTTGCTGATTCTCAAAGAAAACAACGCCCAAATCATTAAAGTGGCGGAGTCGGATGAGGAGGCTGAGCTGCTGCTGCAGATAAGGGCCACGATGTACTTGGCGTTGAACATGGTCTCCAAGGCGAGGATGGTAGAGGATGTCTGCGTACCCATCGACAAAATAGTCGAGTACCTGATGAAGGTGAGGGAAATCTCGCAGAAACACGGCTTGACCATATCAATGAACGGCCACGCAGGCGACGGAAACATCCACCCAATCATACTCTACGACCCTGACAACCCGGAGGAGGTTGCGAGGGTCCAGAATGCTGTGGAGGAGCTTGTCCGCTACTCGATACAGGTTGGAGGCACCATAACCGGCGAGCATGGCGTCGGCATCCAGAAGATGCGCGAGCTACTCATGCAGCTCGAAGCCCACAACGGGAAAGAAGTGCCTCAACTCATGAAGAAGCTTAAAAACGTCTTCGACCCGAACAAGATACTAAACCCAGGCAAGTACGTGGACTTTCCATGAAGACGATAGCGGTTGACGTGGGAGCTACTTACATAAGGTTCGGACTTGTGCAGAACGGAGCCATCCTCAGGAGATTAATCTACCGTACACCGGCGTCGAAAAACGGGCTTGCAACCATCTTCGGCCAAGCGTTCAAAATCCTGCATCAGACTGGGGCTACAACCAAGACGGCTGTGGGAATAGCCTCTATAGGACCTCTGTCGGTTCGGAGAGGCGTTATACAGCGACCACCTAACTTGGGATTGGCTGAGGTAAACCTCCGCGAAATTGTAGAACGTTTCCACCGCGCCGAGCCAGTGATTCTCAACGATTGTACCGCGGCCGCGCTCGCTGAGAAGACTTACGGACCGCATCGTGGATGCGACAACCTAGTATATGTGACCATTAGCACGGGAATAGGCGGCGGAGCTGTTGTAGACGGGAACCTGCTGCAGGGGAAGGACGGCAACGCCGTTGAAATCGGCCACCTCGTCGTTGAATATACAAGCCGGGTGAGATGCGGCTGCGGCGGTAGAGGACATTGGGAGGCGCTTTGCTCGGGAAAGGGTTTGCCTAACCTAGCTTCAGAGGTTTACGGTAGGAAGCTTTGGCAAGACTCACGGCAAATATTCTCCGCGGCAAAGCATGGAGACAAGCGCGCTGTTCTAGTTATCAGGAAGATGACCGAGCTGAACGCGGCTGGTTTTGCAAGCGTCATCAACGCTTTCGACCCCGAGATTGTTGTAGTGGGCGGAGGGGTGGCGTTAAGCCATCCACGCGAGACAGTCGTGAACGCCGTTAAACACATGAAAAAATACCAAACGCTAAGAGCCAAGGTTGTTTTGACTTCTCTAGGGCCCGACTCACCACTTCTGGGCGCCGGAGCCGCTGCCGCGGGAAGACATGAAAACTAATATATCTTCGGACAGCGTTTCTCAGCCATGAAAGCGTTTGTCCTGGGGACTGTTGGGACGCGGAGCGGCCTAACCGAGACGCTGTCCGCCGTCAGGTCGGACAAAAGCGTGGAAGAATCATACCTCATATGGGGGCCTTACGACATAATATCGAAGGTAAACGCTGAAACTCTCCCACACCTCAACAGGATTCTCGACCAGATGAGAGAACACGGCGTTATAGACACAAACACGTTGATTGTTAACGAGGGAGGGCTTTCGTTCGAAAAAGAAAACTGTTCGACGAAACGGAAGTGCGCATACATATTCATCAAGATGAAAAGGCCTTCAGCTCCGAAGCTGTGGGAGAAATATCTGATGGCGATAGATGAGATCCTCGAAGGCCATGAGCTTTTTGGCATGTGGGATGTGGTTGTGAGCGTCGCCGAGGAGGCGAGGGAGGATTTTTTCAAAAGGGTTTTCAAAAGGCTATGGCTGCTGACAGAGGTTAACATGACTTCAACGCACACGATGTTCACGGTCAAGGAGTAGAAGTAGAAGGGTTAGAGTTATTAGCTATTGGTGGGTCATATTTTTCCACGTTGGCTGACTTGCGAGAGTTCATGCGCAGAGTGCCTCAATGCGTAACCGTGGTGACCACATTCTATGATGGCGCGCCCCACGGAATGACTGTCAGCTCTTTTACTTCCGTCTCCCTCGAGCCACCGCTTGTAACAATAGCCTTAGAAAAAACCGCCGCAACGTGCCGTATGGTGCTTAAGTCTAGGAGGTTTGCGGTAAACCTTCTCAGCCAAAACCAGCCCCAGATATCCGACGTATTTGCCTACGCAAACCATCATGAGAGATTTCTGAAAATACGCTACAGGGTTGAGAGGAATGTCTACCCCGTGCTGGACGGTGTGATTGGTGTTTTGATGTGTGTGGTGGACGATGTGCATGAGGCGGGCGACCATCTTGTCGTGGTGGGTAGAGTTGAAGCGGCTGAAGTTTACTCTGACGAGCCTCCGCTCGTCTACCTGCAGAGACAATACCACACCGTTAAATCCATCAAGGGGTGAGCCTGAACTTGTCCCTGGGAAACAGAATTACCTCCCTGATGTTTGTGCGTCTTGTCAGAACCATCATAAGTCTCTCGAAACCCAGCCCCCATCCCGCGTGAACGGGCATCCCGTAGTTGAAGACCTTCAGATGGTCTTCGAAACTCGCTGAATCAAGCCCTTTCTCCTCCAGCCTTCTACTCAGCAGCTTGGGGTCGGAGATTCGCGTCCCGCCTGACGCAAGCTCAAGCCACTGGTACATCAGGTCGAATGACTCGGAAACCGCTGGGTTGTCTGCTGACGGCTGTATGTAGAAGGGCTTTAACTCGGTTGGAAACCCTGTGATGAAGTAGTAGCCGTGGAAATGTTTCGCGAGCGCTCTGAGATGGGGTGTTCCAAAGTCCTCCCCCCACCTCAACTCAATCCCGTCATTCTTCAGCATTTCAACGGCTTGGTCGTAGGTCAGCCGAGTGAACGGAGTTTTAGGAACCCTTAAAGCCACTCCCAGCTCATTCAGCTCCTTTTGGTTATTCTCTATAACATGCCTGTACACGTGCACAATCGCTTCCTCGAGGGTCTGCATCACATCATCCATGTCTGCGAAAGCCTGCTCAATATCCACTGAGGTGAACTCGCTTATGTGCCGTCTCGTATGAGACTCTTCAGCCCTGAAAAACGGCCCTATCTCAAAAACCCGCTCGAAAACCGTGGTCAGCTGCTCTTTGTAGAGCTGGGGGCTTTGAGCCAAGTAAGCTTTTCTGTCAAAATATTTGACCTCAAAAAGCTCCGCGCCCCCCTCAGTTGCGGTCGCTATAATCTTTGGTGTTCTGACCTCGATAAAGCCTTTGGCTGTGAAGTAGTCGCGTAAAGCTTTGAGGACTGAGCTGCCTATGATAAAGATGTTTTTGACGTCAGGTTTGCGTAGGTCGAGAATTCTGTGCCGTAGCCTAACATCTAGGCTTGCTGAAACTTTCCCTGTGGGGTCGAATTCAAGCTTCGGCACGGCCTTCGACAGTATCTCCAGTTTTTCACCCAAAACCTCAACACCCAGACGTGATTTAGGCTGCTTGACAACCACGCCGTGTACGAAGACCGTCGACTCGTTCGGCAGGTCGTTCAAGGCTTTAAGCGTGCTTTCGTCGACTTCATCCCTTCGGAAAACTACCTGACAAACACCGGTGACATCCCTTAGCAGAATGAAGACGAGCTTACCTAGGTCGCGGACTTCATGAACCCAGCCGAAAAGGTTGACATGTTTTCCGTCAACCTCTGGAGTAATATCGCATGTTTTGACGCGTCTCGACAAAGCTTCCTTCAACCTTTTTTCTAACATTCTACCACCTGCCAAACCTCACCGCAGACGTCCTCCCCTTCCGTTGCAGCTCGAAGCTGACCGAAACCCCCGTCAACTGTTTGATGAAATCACTCAGCACTTGAAGTGGTGTTTTAAGCACCCTGTCATCCTCGACCACGGCCTTTATCTCGGTTGTCTGGTCGGGGAGCCAAACCTTGTTAATGGCGATTAGCCGGGCGGGCGTGACAAGGCTCTGAAGAAACATGTTGAAGTCTCTATGCTCTTCTATTAGCTTAACTGTCGGGCCGAATTTCTCGGACAAACTCTTCTTCAGCTGTGCTAGCAGCTGTTGCGGCAGACCTGATAAGTCTTTTTCCTTGAACACAACAAAGAGATGGTCGTCTATCCTTAGGCTGCGGACATAATGGAGATGGGCAAGCTGAGCATATTGTTTCTCCAGTTCGACGAAGAAACGCATGATATCTAAATCTAGGGTGGTGAGCTCGCCTCGAGTTATCTTACTCTCGCATTTGGGGCAGAGAACTCCCGTCTTCAGGTCGAAGGTACACACCGGAAACTCCAATGCATGCACCTAGCAGCCATTAGGATCTCCTCAAGACTGTCCAATAACTATTTCTATGGTGCTGACGTTGAGTGTCCTGTTCTGCTCGTCGGTTATCTGCTCTGTTCCGAGCCTGATGTCCTTGATGACAAGGTTTGCGAGGAACCTGTTCTTCACTATTTGGACCACGTCAACTGCTCTGCTTATGGCTCTGCCTCTGGCCTTGACGACGATGTCCTTAGAACCTGTCTGGAAACCTGTTAGACACGCCAGCACGTAGCTCATAACCGGTTTTTTGCCGACAAGAACCGTTGGAACTATCTGTTTTTCTGACAATCCTTCCACCTCTACTTCTTGCTATCGCCTTCTAATCGCCACCATGCGCAATAAATAGTTATTTGCGGGACATTAGGGGCTCTAAACCCAAGACCTCCCCGCGACAAAGGCGGGTTTAAGCCCTCATCCAAAAAGCGTACGAAAATTTGGCGGAACCCGTGCGGTGAGACTAGCTGCAATCCGTTTGACGAACCAAGGCTTAAACTTTTTATGATTGTAGACG
>Ga0105160_1000056_pt1 | contig 57502 bp, 52 predicted proteins | sample GXS110809BmetaG_FD_89591 | JGI IMG/M metagenome (GOLD analysis project Ga0105160, IMG submission 89591) | Hot spring microbial communities from Gongxiaoshe hot spring, China to study Microbial Dark Matter (Phase II) - GXS 110809B | ecosystem: Environmental > Aquatic > Thermal springs > Hot...
CCGTAGAGGTTGCTTCAGCCCGTTTCTGGTCCGGGGGATTCCTCCGCAGGCGGTGAGCTACCGCGAATTTCGATGATGCGCAATTCCGCCTTTTCCAGATATTGGCGGCACCAGGCAATGAGCTGCATTGCCTCTTCGTATAGCTCCAGGAGCTGCTCAAGAGGCAGCGTTCCTCGGTCCAGGAGGGCAACGATTTCCTCCAGGCGTGCGAATTGGGCTTCAAAAGAGGGTTGGCTGTGTTGTTCGGTCATCGGTTGGTCCATGCTCGGTAGGGGATGGTTGGTTGATTCCTGAAACCGCCAGGAGGCGAACGCGGGCACGTTCGTGGAGGCGCACGATGTCCAGCTGGCGCAGTCCGCGCAGAGACATGTCCGCGGGCAGGTAGCGTCCAAAGGCCTGCAGCAGGGCAAAACCTCGGCGCAGGGGCGCCAAGGGGTGGAGGCTTTGGCAGTGGGCTTCGATGGCAGCCAGGCGTTCCCGAGCTTGGCGCAGAGTCTGCTCAGCAGCGCGGTTGAGCCGGTCGGCGAGCTCATCGAGGTCCTGCATCGTCAGGTGGAGGCGTTCCCGGAAGCGGCGAAAGGCGGAGTGCTGCGCAAGCCAGCTCAGCCGGACCCGTGCCCGCTCGAGGCTCCGTGTGACATCGCTCCAGAGGCGCTGTTCCAGCCCTGCCAGCCAGTCCAGCATGGCATGAGAGCCGAACTGCGAGACCAGCTCTGCTGCTGCTGTTGGGGTCGGTGCCCGTACGTCGGCAACGAAATCGGCAATGGTGTAGTCAATCTCGTGCCCGACCGCGGAGACGATGGGAATGCGAGAGTGGTAGATGGCTTCTGCCACTTCCAGCGTGTTGAACGCCCAGAGGTCTTCCAGCGAGCCTCCCCCGCGCCCGACAATGATGACCTGAGCGTCGGTCTGGTTGAGCTCGAAAATTGCCTGGGCAATGTCAGCAGGAGCGTATTCGCCTTGGACGATGGTGGGGCGGAAGTAGATGGTTGCAGCGGGCATGCGACGGCGGAGCGTGGTGAGCATGTCGTGGATAGCAGCCCCGGTCGGGGAGGTGGCAATTCCGATGCGGAGAATCAGGCGGGGCAGAGGGCGCTTCCGCTCTTCGGCAAACCAGCCCCGAGCATGGAGCTCCTGCTTGAGGCGCTCGAAGGCTTCGTAGAGGCTGCCAATGCCGTCTGGACGCAGACTCCAGCAGTCGAGCTGGTACTGCCCACGCTGCGGGCGAACAGTGAGGCTCCCTTCGGCAACCACGCGCATGCCGTCCTGCGGTTCAAAACTCAGCGGACGTCCGCGCCAGAGGACGCAGGCAAGCTGTGCCCCTTCGTCCTTGAGCGTAAAGTACCGATGCCCTGAGGTGTGCAGCTTGTAGTTGGAAATCTCCCCGCGCACCCGCACGTACGGGAAGCTTTCTTCCACCAACAGCTGCAGCTGCTGTGTGAGCTCGCTTACCGTGATAATGGGCAGTTCCAGCTCCATTACTGGAACAGCTGGAGGCTGAAGCGCACAAAGAAGGGCACGAAGACCAAGCTCAGAATCGCCATGAGCTTGATGAGGATATTCAGCGAGGGACCTGAGGTGTCCTTGAACGGGTCACCGACCGTATCGCCGATGACAGCAGCTTTGTGCGCATCAGAACCCTTGCCGCCGAGATACCCTTTTTCGATGTACTTCTTCGCATTGTCCCAAGCGGCACCGGAGTTCGCCATGCTCGTCGCTAGGGCAACCCCGGAGACGATAGCCCCGATGAGTACCCCGGAGAGCATCTTCAACCCGAACAGGAACCCTGCCACCAGCGGGGTTCCTAGGACGAGGAGTCCCGGGGCAATCATCTCCCGCAGCGATGCTTTCGTAGAAATGTCCACACACCGTCGATAGTCTGCCCGAGCCTTCCCTTCCAGCAGTCCGGGGATTTCCCGGAACTGGCGGCGGACTTCCTCGATCATATCGAACGCCGCGCGCCCGACAGCCCGCATGGTCAGTGCCGAGAAGGCAAAGGGCAGGACACCACCGATGAGCAGTCCTGCCAGCACCCACGGGTCGAGCAAGCTGGTAGTATGCAGAATGTCCAGCTCCGGAGCGAACTCTTGCGCCCGCGTGATGAAGGCAGAGAACAGCGCCAGCGCCGTCAGTGCTGCCGAGCCGATGGCAAAACCCTTCCCAATGGCAGCAGTCGTATTGCCTGCGGCATCCAGGACATCGGTGCGCTGCCGAATCTCTCGTCCCATTGCCGCCATTTCAGCGATGCCACCCGCGTTATCTGCAACAGGACCGTAGGCGTCTATGGTCAGCGCCGTGGCGATCGTGCCGAGCATCCCGAGAGCCGCAACAGCAACGCCATACATGCCCCCGAGGGTGTAGCCGACAATTGCAGTCAATGCCAACAGCAGCGCAGGAACAACAGCACTGTTGTAGCCAATAGCTAAGCCCCCGATCATCACCGTTGCCGCGCCTGTGCGGGCTGAGTCGGCAAGTTCCTGCACCGGACGGAAGCGGTTCGAGGTGAAGTAGTCGGTCACAACCCCGGTAATCAAACCGGCAAGCAACCCGACAAGCACGCTGAAGAAAACGCCCAGCGCGGTGTACTGCTGTCCGAAGATGGTGAAGGTCTCCGGGAGCATGGTCTCTGCAGCAATGTACGTTCCGATGCCGAGCAGGATTGTAGCGATGAGCAAACTGCGGCGCAGAGCATTCTCGACATCAGCTTCCGTGCGGACGCGGGTGGATACAACGGCGATGAAGCTACAGAGGACACCAATTGCACTGATGGCAAGCGGGAAAAAGAGTGCCGGTAGGTTTTCCGGAAAAGCAACAGCCCCGATCACCAGCGCTGCGCACGTGCTTTCAGCAACGGAGCCGAACAAATCTGCCCCCATGCCAGCAATGTCGCCGACGTTATCGCCGACATTATCGGCGATGACAGCAGGGTTCCGAGGGTCGTCCTCCGGAATGCCCGTTTCGACTTTCCCTACAAGGTCTGCGCCGACATCAGCGGCTTTCGTATAGATGCCGCCGCCAACGCGGGCAAAGAGGGCGACGCTGGAGCCGCCGAGGGCGAAGCCCGAGAGGACTTCCATGATGGTGCGCTTCTCCACCCCATGCAGTACCCAGTCGAGTCCCAGGTATACCACAACCAGCCCGACAATGGCGATGCCGGCTAGCCCGAATCCCATCACGGCTCCGCTCTGGAAGGCGGTCCGAAAAGCGTGTGCTAAGGATATCCGTGCCGAGGAGGCAGTCCGGACGTTCCCATGGGTGGCAATCCGCATGCCGATGAAGCCAGCAAGCACGGAGCAGAATGCACCGCACAAGAAGGCAATAGCCGTGTAGACCCCTTCCCGCACAGGGGTCAGCGGGTCATCAATGAGGAGAGCAATCAAGATGGCGAAGCCGAGCATGTAGAGCGCCAGCGCTCGATACTCGCGCAGCAGAAATGCCATCGCTCCTTCCGCAATCGCTGCGGCAATGTCCCGCAGACGGGACGCTTCCTCTGGAGAGGCTGCCCCAGCCTCGACAGAGAGTGCTAGGACCCGTTGGCGGAAGGCAAGCGCGACGGCAATGGAGAACAGCCCAGCCGCCAGCAGAAGCGCAAGGACCATCAGCGATGCTCACCAACTGGTGGAACCTGATCCGTATGGGAGGCGCGAAAATGCTAATTTTGCACCGCAGTCGTGGGCTCTTGGCGCAGCTGGTTAGCGCGCTTCCTTGACATGGAAGAGGTCGCTGGTTCGAATCCAGCAGAGCCCACCCCTCCTGGAGGCAGAGGTGCGGTGAGCCTTTCAGGAAGCTGTCGTCAGAGCTGCCCGTGCCAGTTCTTCGAGTTCGTGCAGCGTCAGGGATTTCGGGCGCATAATCGGCGTGCCCAGGATGCGGTGGACTATAATCTGCGCGCAGATGCCCAGCGCGCGGGAGACACCGAACATCACCGTGTAGAACTCAAACTCCCGCAGCCCGTAGATGTAGAGCAGCGAGCCTGAGATAGCGTCCACGTTGGGGTAGGGGTTTTTGGCTTTCCCGTGTCGCTTCAGGACCTCGGGGGCAATGCGGTAGAGCTGCTCGACGAGAGCGATGAGCTCGTGCTGGAGTCCATACCGCTGGGCAAATTCCCGGAAGAGAAGGAACCGAGGGTCGGTTACCCGCAGCACGGCGTGTCCGTAGCCTGGGATGACGTGCCCGCTGGTGAGCCAGTTCCACAAGTACTGCTCCAGGGCGTCGTCGCTCGGATGTGGACCGAGAGCGTCAGAGAGTTGCAGCAGGAAGCGCAAACACTCCTGGTTGGCCAGTCCGTGCAGCGGACCGGCAAGCCCGTTGAGCCCGGCACTGATGGCGTAGAACGGGTCAGACAGGGCAGAAGCAACCGTGTAGCCGGTCAAGGCACTGACGTTGCCGCCCTCGTGGTCACTATGGAGTACCAGGTAGAGACGCAGCAGGTCGCGGAATTGCCCCGTTGGGTCCGGGATACCGAGCATCGCTGCGAAGTTCGATGCCCAATCCAGCTCGGGATTGGGAGCAATTGGCGCAGCCTGAGCGAAGCGGAGACGGTAAATACCGGCTGCCAGGGTGGTGATGCGTCCCAGCAGCGTCAGGCAATCCTCCAGCAAGAACTGCCAGAGCTCTGCCCGAGGCACACCGCGCTCGAAAGCAGCCCGAAAAGCGGATTCCCGTTCCATAGCCAGCAGTCCCAGGCTCAGCAGTGCCATCGGGTGGCTGTCCGGGGGGAGAGTTCGAAGAGTGTTCCAGACATAGTCCGGCACTTGGGCTCGCTCGGCAAGGAGCTGTCGTAGCGAAGAAGTCTGCTCATCGGTGGGGAGCTCCCCAGTGCAGAGGAGCCAGAAGATCTCCTCTGGCGTCCGGTCGGCTAGCTCGGCGATTGGAAATCCCCGAATCCGCAACCCTTCCTCCGGAATGACAAGCGAAGTCTCGCATAGCAGTGCTGGAACTCCTCGCATGCCGCCGACGACTTGCTCAACACGAATCTGGGCAATTGGAGTTTTCCCGTACTGGGACAGGAAATCCCGGAGGTGCTGTTGCCATTGGGGAGCCAGTTCGGCGAGGCGGTGAGCCAGTGGATGGGACATTGGCGGGTACTCTCGTTGTGTGGGACACATAAAACTACCTCGGGAATCACAAAGTTAGCAAACCGAAGAAGCTACTCATGCTGAGCTTTGTCAGGGGCGGAAGTATGTCCCGAGCCATTCAAGCCCTCGGCAGCAGGCTCGAATGTGTAATTTTGTAAAGCGATGGCGCATTCGTCTAGCGGTTAGGACACCGCCCTCTCAAGGCGGAAACGGGGGTTCGACTCCCCCATGCGCTACGGGAGGACTCTGGATGAAGCTTCCCCGAAGTGCGCCGCTGTTTGTTCTGCTTGCCGACGACGGGAGCCACGTTGCTTTGCAGGAGCTGAGGGGGCAGTGGGTGGTGTTGTTCTTCTATCCCCGCGATTTCAGCCCGGTGTGTACGCAGCAACTCTGTCACTACCGTGACCGGTGGGAAGAGCTAGCACTGCCCGGTGTTGTCATGTACGGTATCAGTCCGGATTCGACGGAGCGGCACCGGGAATTCCGGCAGCAGCATCGGCTACCGTTTCCGTTGCTGGCGGATCCGGCGCTGGAGGTGTTTCGCCTGTATCAAATGCTGAGTCTTGGGAAACTCCCGACACGGGGGGTTGTCATCATTGATCCGGAGGGCAATATCCAGCGCTGGTGGCGGAGTCTGACCGGTGTGCGCTACCCTTCTGCCAAGGCTATCCGGGAATGGCTTGAACAGTTGCAGGCATGAGCTCTTCGACAGTGTCTCAGCCCAGGGGAGACCAGCGGTTGGCTTTCGGGCTCTCGGACGAAGAGCGCCACTGGGTACAGCAATGTGCCTCGCGCTGGGCGGAGCACGATGTGATCCCCGAGGAGGTCTATCGCTGGCTTGTTCGCCGCCGGTACTTCAAACTCTTCGTTCCGGCAGCCTTTGGCGGGATCGAGGTGTCGCTCGGGGAGGCGGTGCAGCTCTACGAGGAATTAGCAGAAGTGGACGGAAGCCTTGCGTGGCTGGTACAGATCGGTGCCGGTGGTGGGTTTTTCGTGCCCTCGTTTGCGCCAGAAGTTGCTGAGCAGTTGTTTTCGCCGGAACATGCTGTCATCGCTGGTTCTGGTGCTCTCGGAGGGTGGGCACGGCGGGTTGCCGGCGGATATCGGGTGACGGGTCGCTGGCGCTATGCCAGCGGGGCGCAGTACGCGACGCTCTTCACAGCAAACGCAGTGGTGGAGGGCACAGGGGAAGTCCGAGCCTTTGCGTTCTTCCCGGAGCAAGTGCAGTGTGAGCGGGATTGGCGTGCTCTGGGGATGCGGGCAACTTCCAGCTGGAGCTTTGCGGTCGACGATGTTTTCGTCCCCGAGGAGCTCAGCTTCGTTGTTGGGCAGCGGCGCTGGGAGCCAGGGCTGGCGGTGTACCGGCTTCCCTTCGGGCTTTTCGCCACGGCTTCCATCGGGGCGGTTGCGCTCGGATTAGCACGGGCGTACTTCCGAGAGATGGGGCGGTATGACCGTCCGGAGGCGGTACGGCGTGAACTTGCGTGCCGGCGCTCTTTGCTGGAGTACGCGGCAGGTCTATTCCGAGCTGGGGTTGGGCAGGCGGAGAGCGCTGCCAGCGGAGGGAGGATCGAGGAGCAGCACATTCGCCGGCTAGAGTGGCTCATGCGGGCGGCGTTGCAGATGGTGCGGCATCTGTTTCTGGAAGTGCTCCCGGCAGCAGGGATGGCAGCAGTCGTCGAAGGAGAGCTGCTGGGACGTATTGTTCGGGACTGCTTGACCATTTTCCAGCATCGGGCACTCTGGACTCCGCAGTGGGGTGACCAATGGGACGCATAGCGCCGGCGCTGACCCACTTCTTGGGGCAACGGCTCGCCAGAGCTCAGGGGAGCGGGTTTTTCCGTTTCTCGCGGCTTGTGGCGTCCGGGAGCGTCTTCCTGGGAAGTCTGGCGCTGAGCTTGGCGCTGGCAATTCTGGAGGGATTTCAGCAGACGCTGTATCGAGAGGCACTGCGTTTTACGTGGCACGTGCAGGTGCGCCTCCTCGGTGGGGAGCCCTTTGCCTTCGAGGCGGTTCGGGAGCGCCTACACCGTAGCTTCCCAGGGGCGGTGGTGACCGCGGTTCGGGAGCGAGAGGCGCTCCTGCGCGGACGAGTAGGTGTAGAAGGGGTAGTACTGCGTGCCACAACGGTGCCACCGGAAGCAGCTCCCGTGCGTTTCCAGCTCCGCGCCGGAGATGCTACCTTCAGCGCCGATACGGCAGCGGAGTTACTGGTTGGCGAAGCACTTGCACGGCGTCTGGCGCTCCATCCCGGGGATACGGTGCTTCTGATCACGACCGGGAGCAATGGGCAGATGCCTCTTCTGCGGCGGTTCCGCATCATCGGAATCTACCGCAGCGGATTGGTGCGGTACGAGGAGCTCTACGTCTACCTTCCCTTCGGGACGGCGGGGCGTCTGTGGGGCATGCCGGAGTCGGTCGCAACAGGGGTGGATCTCGTTTTGCCTAGCCCGGAGCAGGTTCGGCAGGCGCCGGCTCGGGTGGAGCAGCTCCTGGGGTTTCCGTTCTATGCGCTCAACCTCTACCAAGTACACCAGCCGCTTTTTGCGTGGATTGAGCTCCAGCGTGTGCCCATCCCCCTGGTGTTAGGGCTCATCAGCCTGGTGGCAGTCTTCAACGTGTTCACCTTCCTCGTGCTGCTGGTGGTGGAGAAGACGTCCAGCTTTGCCATCCTCCAGGCACTGGGAATGTCGGTGAAACAGCTTCAGCGGTTGCTCCTGCGGCAAGGGGTGCGCCTGAGTTTCGGGTCGGCGGTTGCTGGCTGTGCGGTTGCGGCACTCGTGGGGTGGATCCAGCAGCATTTCGGCATCATCCGCCTGCAGGGGGCACTCTACTACGTGGATGCGCTCCCGGTGGCGTTCGTGTGGTGGCATCCTGTGGTGGTTGTTGCCGTAGCAGTCGTGCTGGCGCTTGGGGCGAGCTTCCTGCCGGGAGCGCTCCTGCGACGGCTGCCATTGACCGCACTGCTTCACTTCCGCTGAGCCCTTCAAGATTTCGCTCGGGATGCCGATACACTACGGCGGTGCCAGGTGGCACCGGGAAGGGAAGGAGACCTTCCCCGGGAATCTGTCCCAGCAGGGTCAACCAGCAGGATGCTGCATGCCCTCTACACCGCTGCGCTCGGTATGCTCCCGCAGCTGACGCGGCTGGAGCTGACCGCCCAGAACCTGGCCAATGTGTCCACCGCTGGCTACCGTCGGGAGGCACTTTTCCAGCGGGCACTGATTCAAGCACAGCAGAATCTGGCTCACACGCCGGGGGATGCGGAAACCGCTGATGTCCCCGTGGTCTCTTACACTGACTTCCGCCCCGGCGCGCTCCAGAAGACTGGCAATCCGCTCGATGTGGCGCTCGATGGACCAGGCTTCTTCGTCGTGCAAGATGCTCTCGGAGAGCTGTTCCTCACGCGCCAGGGGCGCTTTGTGCTGCGTGCCGATGGGACACTCACCACACTCGATGGCAAGCTCGTGCTGGGACAAGGGGGAAGCCCGCTCCAAGTGCCGCTCGTTGCAGGTACTACCCAGCCGCCAGGGACATCCCAAGCGGTGGCATCCGTGCTGGAAATCACTCCCGAAGGTCAGATCCGTTCTGGCAGCGCCGTGGTGGGAACGTTGTGGATTGCACACGCACCGGTCGAAACCCTCCGCCGTGTTGACGGCGTCTGCTTTGCCCTGGCTGCAGGAACGACACTGACATCCCTCGTGCCGACACAGTACCGCGTCGTGCAAGGCTTCCTGGAGGGGGCGAATGTCAACCCGGTCGAGGAGCTCGTACAGCTCATCGAGCTGCAGCGTCAATTCGAGATGGGGCAGCGTGTCATCCGAGCAAACGACAGCACGCTGGATCGCAGCATCGAGATTGCCCGCTTTGTCTAACAGCGTCGGAGCATGTGATGGAGAAGACCTTGCGTACCGCCGCCACCGGTCTGGCAGCCCAGCAACGCTTTGTGGAAATCATCGCTCATAACCTTGCTAACGTCAACACCACGAGCTTCAAGCGTGTCCGACCGGAGTTCCAAGACCTGCTCTACGAACGGCTCCGTACACTGGGGGCAACGGCTCCACAGGACGTTATGGAGTCGGTACACGAAGTGCAGATCGGGAGCGGGACAGAGCTGGTGGCAACGACGCGCTCGTTTGCACAGGGAGATCTCCAGCCGACGAACAACCCGTTGGACCTGGCCATCAACGGCGATGGCTTCTTCGTCGTGCGCCGTCCCGATGGGACAGTTCTCTACACCCGCGACGGTTCCTTCCGGCTGGACCGTGAGGGGCGCATTGTGAGCAGCCACGGCTACGTTTTAGAGCCCGGCATTGTGGTACCGGAGGATACAGCCGAGCTCCGTATCAGCCGCGATGGCGTTGTCACCGCGGTGATGGCAGGTGGGACCACCGAGCAGGTCCTGGGGCAGGTATACCTGGCACGCTTTATCAACCCGGCGGGCTTGCGGGCAGTGGGAGAGAATCTCTACGCGGAAACGGTTGCCTCTGGACCCCCTCTGCTGGAGACACCGGGACAGGGCTCTGCGGGTGAGATCTTGCAAGCGCACCTGGAAAGCTCCAATGTGGAGCTGGTCGAGGAGATGGTCAATTTGATCATGGCGCAGCGCGCCTACGAGCTCAATGCCAAGTCCATTCGCACGGCGGACGAGCTGTTGCAGACGGCGGTGAACCTGAAGAGCTAGGAGCTCATGGGACGGTGCTGGATCATCCTGGGAGCCTTTGCCCTTGTCGGCGTAAGCTGGGCACAGCGGCTCATCAGCCCAGAGCAACTCCGGCAGGCGGTAGAGGAATGTGTGCGGAAGCGGCTGGGTGGTGTCCCCTTTGAAATCCGCTGGCTCGGGGAGGGACGAACGCTTATGCTGCCGCCGGGAGCGCAAGAGCTCCGCTGTGTGAGTGATAGCCTTGCACTGCAGCAGGGGCGCTTTCTGCTCGAAGCCTGGGGCGGAGGGCGCCGGCTCGGACGCTTTGTGCTCTCGGGGAGCCTCTGGGTTGTAGCACCGGAGCTGCGGCTGCGCGTACCGGTAGCAGCAGGCGCAACGGTGGCGGAGACCCAGGTCGAAGTGGTCTCCCGCCGGATGAGTCTGTCCGAGTACTGGGAGCGGGTCCGGTTGGAAGAGCTGCCTGCGCTGCGTGCACGGCGTGCTCTGCCTGCAGGCTCTCCGGTGCTACGGCGGGATTGGCTGTCACGTGCAGGGGTACGGCGTGGGGAGCGTGTGACCCTTGTTGCTCGGAGCGGAGCTGTGGAGGTGCGCACGAGGGCGCAGGCGCTCGAAGACGGTGAACCAGGCAGCTGGGTTCGAGTCTCCCGAGACGGTGCCGCTCGTGTGGTATACGCCCGCGTACTTGACGCAACGACGGTGGAAGTTGTTCCAACAGTGGAGCAGCCATGAAGTGGTGTGTGCTCTTTCCGTGGATCGTCACGCTCGGATGGGCGCAATGGAGTCTCTACAGCGCCCGCTCGCTGACTTCGGATCTCCGAGCCGCAACGGTAGGCGATGTGCTCACAATCCTGGTGCTCGAAGATGCCCAGGCGAGCAACGCGGCGCAGACCGGCGAAGACCGGCGTAGCGACCTCCGCATCGGGGTTCAAGGAAACTATAACCGGTTCGGCTTCCAAGTCGGCGGTGGCTTCCAAAGCGGTGCCCTGTTCCGAGGGCGTGGTGAGACCTCACGTTCGGAGCGTATCCGAGCTCGGCTCACGGCGCAGGTGATTGCCGTCGACACGCTCGGAAATCTCGTCGTAGAAGGGCAGCGAACCACCCGCATCAATGGGGAGGAGCAATTGATCCGCATCCGGGGCAAAGTGCGCCCGCTCGATATCCTGCCCGATAATACCGTCCCTTCGTATGCCCTCTCGGAGTTAGTGCTCATCTACGAGGGCGACGGGACAGTTTCACGGGCGCAGGAGCCGGGGTTGATTACACGTCTGTTGCGCTTGTTGTTCTGACGGAGTGAAACGCCATGCGTGTGCTGTGGCTGCTCAGTATTGCTGCGACTCTGCTCTCCGCGGCGCGGCTTCGGGACCTTGCCACCGTGGAAGGTGTGCAGCCGATCCCGCTGGTAGGCTACGGGCTTGTGACGGGGCTTGCTCAGACAGGGGATTCGCCACGGACAGCTTTTACGGTACAGTCTGTCGTCAACATGCTCCGTCGCTTTGGGGTCAATGTCTCGCCGGCACTTGTGCGCACACGGAATGTGGCAGCTGTCATGGTCACGGCGAGCTTGCCGCCCTTTGCCAAGCCCGGCATGCGACTCGATGTCCAAGTCTCCTCGCTCGGCGATGCGGAGTCACTCCAAGGAGGCATTCTGCTGGCAACACCGCTGGCAGGACCTGATGGAACGATTTACGCGGTAGCGCAGGGAGCGGTCTCCGTGGGAGGCTATGAGTTTCGGGCGTTGGGTACGCGGGTAGGGCGCAACTTCGTTGCCTCCGGGCGGGTTCCGGCAGGAGCCGTGGTAGAACGGGAATATTCCCCAGAGGTTGGGGTCCAGCAACAGGTGCGCATTCTCCTGCACCGTCCGGAATTCTCCCTTGCACAGCGTGTTGCGGATGCTCTGGGGCGGCTTCCCGGACTTTCGAGGACAGCGGTTTCGGTGGTGGATGCGGCAACGGTTGCTGTGCAGCTCCCTGCCGGACAGACGCGGGATGAGCTCATGCGGTTGATTGCTCAGATTGAGCAACTCGATGTGGCGGTGGATCCACCCGCCCGTGTGGTGATCAACGAGCGGACTGGCACCGTTGTTGTTGGAGGCAATGTAGAGCTGCTGCCGGCGGTTGTGGCACACGGCGGGCTAGAGGTACAGATTCAACGGCATGTGCTCATCAGCCAGCCCCAGCCCTTCACGCTCGGGCGGACAGAGGTAGCCGAGGTTGCCACAATCAGCCTCCAGCAAGAACAGCGGAAGGCTGTTGCACTCCCGGCAGCGGCAACAGTGCAAGATGTGGCAAATGCCCTCAATGCTTTGGGGGTAAGCCCGCGCGACCTTATTGCCATTTTGCAGGCACTGAAGGAAGCCGGGGCGCTTCAGGGTGAGCTGATTGTGCAGTAACAATGGCAGAATCTCTCCGAACGGATGCAGTCACCCGGGCAGCTCCGCTGCCGACCGAACAGCGGGAGCGCCTGGCGTTTGTGGCGCGGGGCTTCGAGACCCTGCTCCTCCGGCAGCTGCTGCAACCGCTCCAGCAGCCGCTCTTTACCCGAGAGGACGAGCACGAAGACGACCCGCTCGTGGGGGTCGGGGCAGGCGGGTTTGAGGAGTTGGGACTGCTGTCGCTTGCGGAATTTCTTGCCCACAGTGGACAGGGCATCGGACTTGCTCGCTGGCTATATCGCCTCTGGACCGGTGAGGAGCTCCCGCTGCGGAGCACTGGAGGACCCGGGCGTGCTCCTGCTCCATCCGTCCCGAGCCAGAGTCCAGAGCCGCCGGAGACCAAGCCTGGAGCCCCGCCGGCGACCGCTGCCGAGCACGTCCGCTCAGCACTGCGCCCGTACTGGCACTGGATTGAGGAAGCAGCCGCGGTCACGGACCTCTCCCTCCATCTGATTGCTGCAGTGGTGTGGGTAGAATCAGCAGGGAGACCCGACGCAGTGTCCCCTGCAGGAGCACAGGGGCTGATGCAGCTGATGCCACAGACGGCGCGCGAGCTGGGTGTTGCCAATCCCTTCGACCCGCGTGAAAATCTCCACGCCGGGAGCCGCTATCTGCACCAGATGCTCCGGCGCTTTGGAACTCTTCCCCTGGCTCTGGCAGCGTACAATGCCGGACCGGGGCGAGTGGAGCGCTACGGGGATATTCCGCCTTTTGCCCAGACGCGTGCGTACGTGCGTCGGGTCTTGGAGCTGGCTCGGCGCCTGGAAGCAGAGGTCACAGTGGCTCAAGCTCCGCTGTGAAGTGGCGTAGAAAGGGGGCTTCCCGCAGGAGCCGGAGCCCACGCAGCTCGTGGCGTCGGGCATAGATGTCGGCGAGTGCATCGGCAACGTAGCGCAGGTGGCTTTCGGTATACACCCGTCGTGGGATGGCCAGGCGTACCAGTTCCAGCGGTGGTGCCAGATGGCGTCCATCAGCGGCACGCTTGCCCATCATGAGGGAGCCGACCTCGACGGCGCGCACTCCGGCATGGAGGTAGAGAGCGCAGACAATGGCTTGTCCGGGGAAGTGCTCCGGCGGGATGTGGGGGGCAAAGCGCCGAGCATCGACGAAGACAGCATGTCCGCCAGCGGGCTTGACCAGGGGAATCCCAGCCTCGGTGAGCCATTCCACGACGCGGCTGACGAAGCCCACACGGTACTGCAGGTACTCCTCCTGGAAAGCTTCCTGGAGCCCTTCGGCGATGGCTTCTAGGTCGCGTCCGGCAAGCCCGCCATAGGTTGGGAAGCCTTCCCAGAGGATGAGCAGGTGACCAACCCGCTCTGCAAGTTCGGCATCCCGGAGCGCCAAAAAGCCGCCAATGTTGGCAAGCCCGTCTTTTTTCGCACTCATGAAGCAGCCATCGGCGTAGGAGAACAGTTCCTGTGCGATTTCCCACGGAGAGCGCTCCGCGTAGCCGGGTTCCCGGAGTTTGATGAAGTACGCATTCTCCGCTACTCGGCAGGCGTCAAGGAACAGCGGAATGCCGTAGCGTTCCAGTACTTGTTTGACCGCCCGGACGTTTTCCAGCGAGACAGGCTGCCCGCCGATAGTATTGCTGGTTACGGTGAGCAGGCAGACAGGGATACGCTCCGGACCGTGCCGCTGGATGAGCTCTTCGAGCCGCTCCACATCCATGTTCCCCTTGAACGGGTGCGGTGTCTCCGGATCGAGGGCTTCGGGGATAGGGAGGTCAACAGCTTCGGCGCCGGTGTACTCGATGTTGGCTCGCGTGGTATCGAAGTGCGTGTTGCTCGGGATAATTTTTCCGTGCCCGCCCAAGAGAGTGAAGAGGATGTGCTCGGCTGCCCTGCCTTGGTGAACCGGGAAGATGTACGGCATGCCGGTCAGGGAGTGGACCACCTCCTCGAAGCGGAAGTAGCTGCGGGCTCCAGCATAGGCTTCATCTCCTTGGAACATGGCAGCCCATTGGCGGGTGCTCATCGCGGCGGTGCCCGAGTCGGTCAAGAGGTCAATCAGCACGTCGTCAGAGCAGAGGCGGAAGACGTTGTAGCGGGCTTCCTGGAGGAGGCGTTCGCGCTCTCCCCGCGTGGTCATCCGGAGGGGCTCAACGACCTTGATGCGGAAGGGTTCGAAGAGAGCAGGCATGGCGTCGGTAGAGCTGCGATACGGCACCGAGGGCAAAAATAGGGGCAGGCGTGGGGAGAGCCGATGACACTGGTAACCACTCAGGCTGAGCGGATGAAGTACTTGCCCGGGAGTTGGCGGACAAGTCCTCGGAATTCCAGCTCTAGCAAGTGTGCCAGGGCTTCGTGGACTGGCAGTCCGGCGCGGTCGGAGAGAACATCAATGTGGAGAGGCTCGCTGCCGAGGAGGGCGTAGAGGCGTTCTTCTGCCGGGGAATGGAAGGTGGGGGCTGGAGCGGCAGGTGCCAATGTGGTAAGCCCAAGGTCAGCCAGGAAGTCTTCCGGTGAAAGGGCTGGTGTAGCGATCTGGCGGCGGATGAGCATGTTTGTGCCGGCACTCTTCTCGGAGGTGATATTGCCCGGAATGGCGTAGACGTCCCGCCCTTGGTCGAAGGCGAAGTGGGCAGTGAGCAGCGCACCGCCGGGGATGCCGCTTTCGACGACCAGCACCGCGCGAGCCAGTCCGCTGATGATGCGGTTCCGCTGCGGGAAGTATGCTGGCAGTGCTCGCGTCCCCGGGGGATACTCGCTCAGGACTGCTCCACCATACTCGAGGATCTGTTCTGCCAGTCGAGCAGCCGACACCGGCTGAATCCGATCCAACCCAGAGGCAACAACGGCGTAGGTTATCCCATGGGCTCGCAGCGCCGTCTGGTGGGCAATTGTGTCAATTCCCTGTGCCAGACCACTGCAGACGACAGCCCCGGCGCGGACACAGGCTTCACTGAAGCGTTCCGCGCAGAGCCGACCGTAGAGCGTGCAGCGCCGTGTGCCCACAATGCTGATGACAGGGACGTTTTCAGACTGGAGCTGCCCGCGGACGTAGAGGACGACGGGTGGATACGGGATGTGACGCAGGAGATGGGGGTAGTCTGCATCGGCAACCGTCACAATGCGGATGCCCAGCTGCTGGCAGCGCTGGAGAATGTCCCGTGCGCGCGAGCGCGCCTGGTCGAGCACCGAATCAGTAAACAAGCCCAATTGGCGTAGAGCACCGGCAGCCAGCGCGCTCTGGAAGTGCTCGAAAGCGGGATAGCGCTGCACGAGCTGCAGCACCGTCCGTGCCGAAAGACCAGGAACCGACTGCAGCAGCAAGATCTCTGCCGCTTGCCAGCCCATGACCTCTCAGTAGCCGAAAGAATGGAGCATCGTTTTGTTGTTCCGCCACCGCCCCCGGACTTTGACGAAGAGCTCCAAGTAGACGGGGACGCCCAAGTATGCTTCAATAGCACGCCGGGCGCGCTGTCCGAGCATCTTGAGCCGTTGTCCGCCGGAGCCAATGAGGATGAGCTTCTGCGACTCACGCTCGACGATGATGTCGGCGGCAATGTACCATTTGCCCCGTTGCCGCTCTTTGAACTCCACGATCTGGACCTCGGTTGAGTAGGGCACCTCGTGGCGGTAGAGCAGGAAAATATGCTCGCGGATAAGCTCGGCAACGAAGAACCGCTCTGGCTGCGTGCTCAAAAGCCCGGGGTCGTAGAGGAAGGGGGAAACAGGGAGATAGCGCTCGATTGTCCGCAGGAGCTCATCCACGTTGGCGTGCTTGAGAGCAGAGAGCGGCACAAACTCCTGGAATAGCCCCGCGGCAGCGTAGCGCTCGATGAGGGGCAAGACTTCGGCAGTATTGCTGAGCAGGTCAATCTTGTTGAATGCCACGATGGTGGGTTTCCGCAGCCGTTGGAGAGCTTCGGCAACGTCGGGGGTCAGGGCGGAGTCGGGGTCGGTATGCTGCGTGACATCCACCACCAGCACGATGAGATCGGCATCTTTGAGGGAGTCGTGCACATAGCCCATCATGGCGCGGTGGAGCTCGTAGCGCGGCTCGAGAATCCCGGGGGTATCCAGGAAGAGGATCTGCATCCGCTCGTCGGTGTAGATGCCAACGACGCGTTTGCGGGTCGTCTGGGGCTTCGGGGTAACGATAGAGAGCTTAGTCCCTAGGATTGTGTTGAGCAGCGTGGATTTCCCGACGTTCGGCTTGCCGATGATGGCAACGTATCCTGCCCGTGTCTGGACGGCTGCTTCCGAGGGCTGGGGCAGGGGATGGTCTGGCGGTGCGATCGGGTTCTCTGTCATGAGATCGGCGGTGTCTGCTGTTCGGGTTTCGGATACTCTTCCAATTGCCGGTGGCGGACCAGACGGGCTTCGGTCAGGAAGATGACGTTTTCGGCGATGTTGGTGGCGTGGTCTGCCATCCGCTCCAGCGCTCGGAGAACCACAACGAGCTTTGCTCCGGGGAGAATCCAGCGGGACTGCTGCTGCATGAACCCAATCACGTGGTCGAAGATTTCCCGTTCGAGGGAGTCCACGGTCGCATCCAGGCTCACCAGGTGTTTGGCTAGATCCACGTCGGCGCCGATGAAGGAATCCAAGCTGTGCTTGACCATCGTGAAGACGGCTTTCGTCATGCGCTCCAGTCCGACGTTGCGAGCCAGCTGGTGCACCTCGGGCACCTCGAGGGCGATGCGGGCAATGTCGAGCGCCATATCGCCGATGCGTTCTAGCTCATTGTTGATCTTCAGCGCTGCGAGCAGGAGGCGCAAATCGCTTGCTACGGGCTGGTAGAGTGCGAAGATGCGCTGGCACTGGGCATCAATTTTGAGGTCGAGGGCGTCGACTTTCTCATCCCGCTCGATGACCAACTGGGCCAGCGGGGCATTCTCTTCCAGCAGAGCACGGAAGGCGAACTCAACCTGCTCCTCGACAATGCTGCCCATGCGGATGAGGCGTGTGCGAAGCTTATCCAGGTCTTCTTCAAAGCTGCGGTGCATGGGGATGAGCTGTTGGTAGAACTCAGCCAAAGCGACCAGTGATGTACTGTTCAGTTTCCCGCTTCTGCGGGTTTGTGAAGAGCTCTCGGGTGCGGTTGTACTCGACCAGGCGTCCCAGGTAGAAGAAGCCCGTGTAATCGCTGATGCGGGCTGCCTGCTGGATGTTGTGCGTGACGATGACGATGGTGTAGTCGTGTTTGAGTTCCTCGATGAGCTCCTCGATTTTGGCGGTGCTGATCGGGTCCAGTGCGGAACACGGCTCGTCCATGAGGAGGACCTCCGGGTTGACCGCGAGGGCTCGCGCAATGCAGAGCCGCTGTTGCTGCCCGCCGGAGAGCTCCAGTGCCGAGTGCTGGAGCCGATCTTTGACTTCGTCCCAGAGAGCAGCGCGGCGCAGGCTGTGCTCGACAACGGCATCGAGTTCCGCTTTCGAGGGCTTCCCGTTGAGACGCAGTCCGAAGGCGATGTTCTCGTAGATGGATTTCGGGAATGGCACCCACTGCTGGAAGACCATTCCGATCCGGCGGCGTACCTGCACGACGTCCACCTCGGGGTCGTAGATGTTGATACCGTCGATTTCTACCCGCCCCGTGGTGCGAGCGCTGGGGATGAGCTCGTTCATGCGGTTGAGTGCCCGCAGGAAGGTAGATTTCCCGCATCCGGAAGGTCCAATAAAGGCCGTCACGCGGTTGGCGTAGATGTCGACCGTGACGTCTTGCAGAGCATGCTTGTAGCCGTAGTAGACGTTGAGCTCGATGGTGCGGATTTTGACCTGCAACGGGCTCGCGGGTGCCATGCCGTTTGCAGCCCCTTATCCTCGGCGTAGCCTAAGACGTAGGAGGACAGCGGATAAGTTGAGGGCAAAGGTAGTCAAGAGCAGCACGAGCGTGGTGGCGTACTGCAGCGGTCGGGTTGCCTCCACATCGGGTGATTGCGTGGAGAGCACATAGAGATGGTAGCCCAGCTCCATGAACTGGCTGGTGAGTCCCTTGGGTAACTCGGGCAGAGAATACGCCACCCCCAAGAAGAGGATCGGGGCAACCTCGCCGGCACCGCGACTGACAGCCAGAATGGAGCCTGTCAAAATCCCCGTCAATGCCCGGGGGAGCACAACGTGCCAGATCGTCTGCCAGCGTGTTGCGCCCAGTGCAAAGGCAGCTTCGCGGAGGTGTCGCGGGACACTGCGGAGCGCTTCCTCTACCGAGACAATGACCACCGGGAGGGTCAGCACGGCCATCGTTGCAGCTGCCCAAATAATGGCAGGCTTCCCCCAGACGAGCTCCAGACCGAAGATGCGGTCAATGCCTTTGCCGAGAAACTGCACGAAAAACCCCAGCCCGAAAAGCCCGAAGACAATCGCGGGCACACCTGCCAGCGTGTTGACCCCGAACCGCACCCACCGGGTCAGCGCCGAATCCTCCCGGGCATACTCCGAGAGATAGAGCGCGGTTGCTGTGCCGATCGGTACCCCCATCAGAGACATCAGCACGACAAGCAGCACCGTCCCGTAGATGGCAGGAAAGATGCCCCCCTCGGTGTTGTTGTTCCGCGGTGGCTGCGTCAGGAACTCCCACGTCACGTGGGGTAGCCCTTCGAGCGTGAAATGCCCCAGCAGACTGAGCGTCAGCCCGACGATAGCCAGCGCTGCCAAAGCCGTCATGCTGATGGCAGCAACGCCCACCAGCGTGTACCAGCTCCACTCTTTCCGGAACCCGTACGAGCCTCTACCCATCGGGCTACAGAGCCGCTGTCGTACCCTGGAAACGACGCAGGAGACGCCGGCGAACCCAGAATTCCGCAATTACGTTCAGCAGAAAAGTCCCCACAAAGAGCAACAGTCCAAGGAGGAACAGCACGCTGTAGTGGAGAGATCCCCAGACGACCTCGCCCATTTCCGAGCCGATAGTGGCGGAAAGCGTGCGCACTGGCTCGACCGGACTCCACGATAACAGCGGAGCATTGCCGCTTGCCATCAGAACGATCATTGTCTCGCCGAAGGCGCGTCCGAAGCCCAGCAGCACGGCGGCAAAAAGCCCTGGCGTAGCAGCAGGCACCAGGATACGGAAGACAACCTGCCAAGGCTGCGCCCCCAAAGCCAAGCCGGCTTCCCAGAGAACACGGGGCAAACGGCTGAGGCTGTCCTCCGCGATAGTGAAGACGATCGGTATGATGGCGATGGCTACCCCGAGGCTCCCGACCAAGGCGTTGAGCCGAAAGGTTGTGCCGAGAGACTCCTGGACGACGCTGGCGAGCACCATCAGACAGAAAAATCCGATGACCACCGACGGGAAGCCCGCCAGCAGCTCAATGAGCGGCTTGAGAAACTCCCGAAACCACCGGGGAGCAAAGAATGCGGCATAGATGGCAGCCAGAATCCCTATCGGAGCAGCCAGCAGAATGGCGAACAGCGCGATTTTGAGTGTCCCAACAAGGAGCGGCAGGATACCGTACTTCGGCTGGCTGGAGACGGGCTGCCAAGTAGTGCTCAGGAGGTTGGACAGCAGAGGTGGCGTGCCTTGCCCGGGCTCCGCTGCCGGGCGTTCGGCTGGACCTGCAGGAGCTTCTGGCTCCGGGAAGTCCACATCGGGATTGTACACTTCAGGGGCTGCGGATTCGCTCTCCGTTCCATAGAGCTCCGGGGAGAGCTCGGAGGTCGCCGCCGGCTGTGAGCCCACCGCAGTATCAGCTGCTGTGAAAATCCCGAGTGCCTCGCGAGCAATGAAGAGGAAAATCAAAACGATGAGGGCGATCGCACTGAAGGCAATGACGCGGACCAGGTTCTCTATGAGCGTTTCCCCCCAGCGCGAACGCCGAGAACGCCGAAACGGGTTATGGGGAACGCCCTGGAAGCCGGCTTCCTCACCGTTTCGAGCTGCCTGCTGGAGGGCGGATGGGGAAGTAGCCGACGTCGGTGACGACGCGCTGTCCTTCATCGCTGAGCACCCAGTCTATGAAGGCTTTCACTTCGCCGCGAGGGCGCTCCCGCAAGTAGAAGTAGAGGAAGCGGCTGATCGGGTAGCGACCGGAGACGACATTCTCCAATGTCGGCAAATAGTACGGCTTCCCCGGAGCTGCGGCAACAGCCACTTCCTTGACCTCCTTCGCATAGGCGGCGCCACCGTACCCGATGCCCCAGCGGTCTTTCGCGATAGCATTGACCAGAGCGGCAGTACCGGGCATGTGCTGGACCTGCGGCGCGAAGTCTTTGCCCTGCAGCACATGGTCTTTGAAGAACTCGTACGTGCCTGAGTTGTTCTCACGGCTGTAGACGATGATGCGGGCGTCGGGTCCACCGACCTGCTTCCAGTTGGTGATTTTGCCGGTGAAGATGTCCTGCAGCTGCTGCAGCGTGAGCTTGTTGACCGGGTTATTTCGGTTGACGTAGACGGCAAGCCCGTCGCGGGCAACACGGACCTCAACCCCGCGGCTACCGTACCTCCGCTGGAGCTGCTCAATCTCGGCTGGACGCAGCGGACGAGAGGAGGCGCAGATATCGGTTGTCCCATTGATGAGGGCGGCGATTCCCGTCCCCGAACCCCCTCCAGTGACCTGGAACCGAACGCGCCCCCGGTTCGGGTAAAGCTCCGTCCACCGTTGGCAGAGGATGACCATTGTGTCGGAGCCTTTGATTGTGATAGTCTGCTGCTGGAGTGCTGCGAGCGTCAGGAGAGCGATCACCGCGAGCACTCCACCGAGGAGGAATCGGCGCATGACAAGACTGAATGTGGTCGGACACCGGAACGCAAACTTAGGGACCGGGCGGAGGTCCGGGGGAGAGATGGGGGATTACGAAATGGTAACACGCCGGCGTGCCTCTTCCAGGAGTGCCGCTGTTGCACTCGTCCCAAGGCGTGTGGCACCCGCCTGCAGGAGTTCCCGTGCCTGGTCGTAGGTCCGAATCCCCCCAGCAGCTTTGATCTGGACGTGTGCGGGGACGGTGGTACGGAGGAGCCGGACGTCATCTACCGTTGCGCCTCGGGAGAGGAAGCCAGTAGAGGTTTTCAGGAAATCCGCTCCTGCCCGGGCTGCTAGCTCGGCGGCGCGGCGTGCTTGCTCCGGAGTGAGCAGCCCACATTCGAGGATGACTTTGAGCAGCGCACCTCGGCGGTGTGCGACGGCTGCCACGGTGGCAATCTCGCGCTCGACTTCGTTTTCTTCCCCACTGAGGAAGGCGGGGAGATTGATGACCATATCGAGCTCCCGTGCCCCAAGCATGACTGCTTCCTCGGCTTCCGTGAGTTTTGTCCGCCGTGTCGTGCCCCCGAGCGGAAAGCCAATGACGGTGCAGACTGCAACCCGGCTTCCCCGCAGGAGACGGTAAGCAAGTGGCACGAAGTATGGCAATACGCACACGCTGGCGCATCCCCACTGGAGAGCTTCGCTGCAGAGGCGCTCGATATCGGCAGCCGTTGCCGTGGGCTTCAGGAGCGTGTGGTCAATGACGGCGGCGAGCTCTTCCGCACTCATCGTTTTTGCTCCGCTGGCGAGGAGACATCCAGGGCTGGTAAGACACGAGCGCTTGCACGCCACTGCTCGAAAAGCAGAGCAGCAACAGCAGTGGTGGGAACAGCGATGAGGAGTCCGACAAATCCCAGAATCGAGCCGAAGAGGAGGAGCGAGAGGATCAGCACAACGGGATGGACCCCAATCCGAGTGCCGAGCACACGCGGCTCGACCACGTACGCATTCAGGAAGTGCAGCCCGTTGATGATGAGCGCGAAGAGGAGGAAGTCCCGCAGGAAGTTCGCCGATTGCCCAAGCACAATCGCAATGGCGCCAGCACCCATGACGATGAGAATCCCGAAGTACGGGATCGGATTGAGTATGCCGCTGAGCAAACCGAGCATGAGTCCGTAAGGGATGTCGAACAGCACGTAGAGAGTGCCCGAGAGTATCCCGATGAGGGTGGAGATGAACAGGATCCAGCCCAGGTAAGTCCGCACGATCGGGTTTGCCTGGCGCACGATGGTTAGCGCCTTCGGCGCCTGCCGGGAGAGCACTTCCACAAGGAGCGCACGCAGCTTCGGGAAGTCCTTCAGGAGGTAGAATATCACAATGGGCAGCAGCAGGAGGTTGACCACGTGGGTCAGAACTCGGGAAAGCCCTGCCAGCACGGTCAGCAGGGAACTCATCAGTGCCTGAAAGGCCTGCTCCAGGCGGGGGAGCACTTCCTGTTGGAAGAGCTTCTGCGCCAGCTCAGGCGGAATCCCGTAGCGCGCCAGGCTGCGGAAGAAACGCCGGCTTTCCAGATACGAGGCGGCGGTGCTGTAGAGGTTCGAGAGCTGTTTGACCAGAGTGTCCAACTGCGTGAAGACAACTGGGAAGATAAGCACAGACAGCAGCGTTGCAAGCCCAAGTAGCGCGATGACGATGCCCAAAGCGCTGAGCCAGCGCGGGATACCCCGCCGCTGCAACCATTCCAGCCAAGGGTCAAACAGGTAGCCTGCCAGTACGGCGAGAACAAAGGGAAGTAAGAGCAAGCCGGCTTCTCGTACGAGCCACAGGACAAAGGCAAGCACGAAGAGCCACAGGAGGTGGCGAGCTGTCGGCGCTCGGTGCCGATACGGATACACGAGCGCAATCCCCAGCAGGAGCAGGACGAGCGGAGCGGTGGCAAGCCCCGTTAGCACGAGGAACGCCGTCAGCGCGGTGGCTGCCAGCAGGAACAGCAGCCACAGGAATGGGGCTCGCTCCTCCGCCATCACGGCTGGGAAGGTTCCGGAACGGTGCAGTGGCGTTCAAAGAGTTCTTGCAGCAATGCCGCTACTACCTCCGGCGTTCGTCCCTGGATATCCTCCCGGTGGAGCATTGCCAGGAGCTTCCCATCCCGTAGGAGGGCGAATGCCGGTGACGAAGGCGGCTGCCCGACGAAGTACTCCCGCATGCGGGCGGTGGCTTCGCGGTCGTAGCCGGCAAAGACCGTCAGCAGGCAATCTGGGCGAACTCGGGCATTCCGGAGCGCCAAGGCAACGGCCGGTCGGGCAATTCCGCCAGAGCAACCGCACATGGAGTTGACAAAAACCAGCAGCGTCCCTGGGCGCTGAACGGCGGCGTCAACTTCCTCCGGCGTTCGGAGCTCTTCGAAACCCAGCTGGCGAACTTCCCGGCGAATCTGCTCAGCGAACAGATCCCACATGAGCTTGAAACCCTGCAGAGAGACACACCACTGGGCAGAATGACGATGCCACGAGCAGCTTCGTGGAGTGGGCACACCTCGGTGGCAGCTTCTACGTCTGTGTGCCCACACCGTTGGGACAGCAATGGCGGAGTATCAGCTTGTGTATCGCGCATTGCGGCAGCGTCTCCTGCGGACACAGCAGCGGGAGCTGCTCTTGAAGCTGCTCCACGCAGAGGCATGGGCGGTGGCGGGGGCACTGCTCGCACTGGTGCTTGTGGCAACCACAGAAGCGCTGCTTTTTGCCAGCTCTTCGGTGCGGATGTTCCTCTGGTACGGATGGTTGATACTGACTGCGGGGCTGGTGCTGGCAGCAGCGGTGCCGAGCCTGTTGCGTCTCCTTGGGATCGCTGCACGAGAGCCCCTGGAGCAGCTGGCGCTCCGCCTCGGACGCTATTATCCCCAGCTGGGGGATATGCTCTGCAACGTCCTGCAGCTCGTCGGGACTCTTGACCGGCAGCAGGGTGTCTCGCGGGAATTGGCGCTGGCTGCCTTTGTCCACGTTGCTCGCCAGGCGGAGAATCTGGATTTCGACGTTCTTTTGGACCGCCGGCGGGTACGCCGAGCAGTGCTGCTCCTGCTGGCAGTGCTGGGACTTTCAGGTGCTCTCCTCGGTGCCGTTGATCCCCTCAGAGCAGCACTGCAGCGGCTCGTGGAATGGCATCGCTCGTTTGTCCCGCCGCCCCCATTCACTCTCCGGATAGAGCCTCAGGACGTAGCGCTGCCCCGCGGTACCCCGGTGACGATCACTGTCCGTGCGGAGGGCATTCCGCCGGCAGAGGTCTTCCTGCACTTGATTCCCGAAGGTGGGCAGCAGTCCGTGCGGGAGTTGCACGCAGATACGCCAGGACTCTTCCTTGCGGAGCTGGGGCAGCTCAGCAGCTCGTTGCGCTTCTACGCCCGTGCCCACTGGATGGGGCAGGAGGTCAGCAGCCCGGTGGGATCCATCCGCATGCTGGAGCCTCTGCTGCTCCGTTCTCTGCGGGGAAAGGTGGAGCCTCCTGCTTACACGCACCTGGCGCCCTTTACTTTCGACGACCGCTCGTCGGAGCTTGTCGCCCCGCTCGGTTCGCTCCTCTGGCTAACAGTTGAGGCAAACAAGCCATTGCGTGCCGCCCGGGTTGTCTTCGTCCCGGACCGTGGGGTGGAGATAGAGGGGGAGAGTGAGCAACAGCAGACGGACACACTCATCACCGAGCTGCGCGTGACCGGTGCCACCGCTTCCGGGAGCTTTCGTGTGGAGAGCTCCGGCAGCTGGACAGTGGAGCTAGTAGACCACGACGGGCAACGGAATCCGTTCCCTGTCCAGTATCGTCTCGTGGCGCAGGAGGATGCATCGCCGCAGATTATGCTCCTGGAGCCGACGGAGGATGTGGAGCTGTCCGAAAGCGGGATTCTCCCACTGCGGGTCTTCATCAGCGATGACTATGGCTTTTCTCGGCTGCTTCTCTTCTACCGGCTGGTGGCTTCTCAGTATGCGCCCGTGCACCGGGAGTTCCGGAGCATCCCGATTCCTTTCCTGCCGCGGCTCCTTTCGCAAGAGGTTCCGTACGTCTGGGACCTTACGGCGGTGAAGATCTCGCCGGGGGATCGCTACGAGTTCTTCGTCGAGGTATGGGATAACGATGCGGTTACAGGACCGAAATCGGCACGGACGCGCCAGCTTACGGTGCAGCTTCCCACGCTGGAGCAGGTCCTCCAGCGTTCGGAGGTAGCTCAAGAGCGGGCAGTACAGGAGCTGCAAGAGGCTGCCCGTCAGCTCGAAGAGCTGCGCCGTCGCAGTGAGCAGCTTCAGCGGCAGCTCAGTGCTCCACCGGCGCGGCAGCAGGAAGCCCAGTGGGAACAGCAGCGTCAGCTCCAGGTGCTCGTTGAGCATCATCAGGAGTTGCAGGAACGCCTGGGGCAGGTGCAACGCGAGATAGAGGAGACACTCCAGAGGCTGGAGCAGTTCCAAGCGATTTCGCCGGAGACAGTGCAGAAGTACCGCGAGCTGCAGCAGCTCCTCCGCGAGATTCAATCCCCTCAGCTCCAACAGCTCCTGGAGCGGATGCAGCAGGCGCTGCAGCAGATGAGCCCGGAACAGCTACGCCAAGCGCTGCAGAACTTCCGCTTCAACGAGCAAGAGTTTCGGGCAGCTCTGGAGCGCACCCTCCGTTTGCTGAAACGCCTCCAGGCGGAGCAGAAGCTCGATGCTCTCCGTCGGCAGCTGGAGCGCATGGCAGAAGAGCAGGAAGCGCTCCACCGGGAGACCGAGCGGGCGCAGACACCGGAGCAGTACGAACAGTTGGCGCAGCGCCAGAGGGAGCTCCAACAGCAGTGGGAGCGCCTGCAAGGGGAATGGCAGCAGCTGGAACGTCTCCTGCGCGAGGTCATGCCGGAAGCTCCGCAGGAGGCACTCCAGAGAGCTTCTCAGCAGATGGACAATCCACGAACGGGGGAAGCCCTCCGGCAAGCCGGGCAGCACCTCCAGCAGAGGAGCTTCCATCAGGCGCAGCAATTCCAGCGACAAGCAGCCTCGCAGATGCGCTCCGCTGCCGGTGCCCTCCAGCAGCTCTGGGAAGAGCTCCAGCGGAATCTCACCCGTGAGGTCCAGCGCCAGCTGCAGAAGGCAGTGCTCGACGCACTGGAGCTCTCCGAGCAGCAAGAGCAGCTCTGGAACACAACCCGGAACGCTCTGCCTGGGCTGCAACGCCTCTCCGACGTTGCCCGACAGCAGGAGCAGTTGCGGCGCGCAGTGGCAACCCTGACAGAGCGCGTCATGACCGTTGCCCAGAAGTCCTTCGTCGTTACCCCGCAGATGGCGCGGGAACTCGGCATTGCTCTGCGCTCCATGCAGCAGGCTCGGGAACAGCTCTCGGAGCGAGAGCCCGTCTCGGCAGCGCAGGCACAGCAGCAAGCTATGGAGGCACTCAACCGCGCAACCCTCTTGCTGCAAGATGCGCTCTCCGCCCTCCAGGCAGCAGGTTCCGGTGCCTGCCCGAACCCCGGTATGGGACAAGGAGCCGGCGCCGCCGGATTCCTGGAACGATTGCAACAATTGGCTCTCCAGCAACAGGGAATCACCGCCGCGCTGCAGCAGCTCTTCCAGGGGCGGCTCACACCAGAGCAACAGGCACAGCTGGCACGCCTGGCAGCGCAGCAAGGGCAAGTGCAGCGTGCCTTGGAGGAGCTTTCCCATCAGCAGCGCACGCTCGGCGGCGAACGCCTCCTGGGTGATCTGCGCCGCATTGCCGAGGAGATGCGCGAAGTGGTCGAAGAGCTCCAGAGCGGGAAGCTCACCGCGGAGACGCTGCGCCGCCAGCACCGGATCCTGACCCGCATGCTCGATGCGATGCGCTCGCTCTACGAACGGGATTACGAACCGCAGCGGGAATCGCGCCCGGGGCAGAACGTCGTGCGTCCGAGCCCGCCCGCCCTGCGGCTGCCACAGGGACAGCCCCCGCCGGTCCCACCGGATTTCTTGCAGCTGCTGCGGCAGAAATACAGTCCCGATTACCAGCAGCTCATCGAACGCTACTTCGAACTCCTCCACGAGGCTCTCCGACCGGGGACGCGGTAGCCATGCGTATCCTGATCCTGTGCACCCATAACGCCCGGCGCTCCCAGATGGCGGAAGCACTCCTGCGCTGGCTTGCTGGCAGCCGGTGTGAGGTGTTCAGCGCTGGGACCCAACCCGCAGAGGTGGACCCGGACGTTTTCACGGTGCTGCACGAGCTGGGGGTACCGACCGAGGACTTGCGCTCGAAGTCTGTCGAGGAATTCGCTGGGCAGCACTTCGATGTGGTGCTCACAGTCTGCGACCAGGCGCGGGAGCAGTGCCCGGTCTTTCCCGGCGCGCCACGGATGATGCACTGGAGCCTGTCCGATCCCGGGGTTGTAACGGACCCGGAAGAGCGGCTTGCTGCGTTCCGCCGCGTTCGGGATGAGCTCGTAGAGCGGCTGCGCCGGGAACTGCTCCCACTGCTGGAGAGGGCGTGAACGCACCGGATGCACATCGCCTTGCTGACATACCACTTTCTGCCACGGATCGGTGGGGTGGAGATCGCTGTTCATCACCTTGCACGAGCGCTCACGGAGCTCGGTGTTGAGGTCAGCGTGGTCGTCCCACGGCAGCCGCTGGGAGTAGAGGTGCCGTATCGGATCGTGCCGCTGCCGTCGTGGCGTGGGGTGCCGCGAGCGCTCCGTGCGTGGGCGGCGCTGGCACGGCTACACCGCCATCGCCCGTATGAGCTTCTCCACGCCCAGATGCTCTATCCGGCAGGATACGATGCCTGCCGCTTTGGACGCTGGATGCGGGTGCCGGTGGTGGTGACCCCCCAGGGGGCGGACATCCACCTCTACGAGCCGCTCGGGTATGGGCTGCGGCTCTCCCGCCGTGTGGAACGGCGCATTCAGAGCACGGTCAGACGTGCGGCGGCGCTGACGGTCAGCAGCCGTCTGATGCAGCGCGAGCTGGCTGTGCTGGCTCCGGAGGCAGCGCAGCGGGCGTTCTTTTTGCCGAATGGCACACACCTCCAGCGCTTCCAAGGCTGGGACCGCGAGGCGCTCCGGCGCGCCTTCGGCGTCAGTGCTGAGGAAGTGGTTTTCCTCACCGTGAGCCGGCTCAGCCCTGTGAAGGGATTAGTGGTTCTGCTGCGGGCTGCTGCGCATCTGTTCCAGCACTATCCCCGTGGATGGCGGCTCTGGGTTGCAGGAGTGGGAACGGACGCCTTGCGCTCGGGGCAGGTCCCGGCACCGGTGGAGTTGCTCGGAGAAATACCGCTCGAACACGATGAGCACGGGGTCCCGCTGCAGCCTCCGGAGGCGTTGGTTCGCCGCTTCGTGGCTGCGGATGTCTACGTAGCGCCGGCACTCAGCGGAGGGTTCGAACTCTCCTGCGCTGATGCACTCGCTGCCGGATTACCACTGGTTATCTGCCACACCAATGGGGCTCAGGACCTGGTAGAGGACTTCGGTGCTGGACTGGTCGTGCCCCCGGCGGATGAGCGGGCACTGGCAGCAGCGCTGCAGAGGATGCTGCAGGACCGGGAAGGACGCTACCAGATGCGCTGCAATGCCCTGCGCGCGGCTCAGGGGCTGGACTGGTCCGTACTGGCACGGCGATGCCTCGAGCTCTACCGTAGTTTGCTGAGTCCGTAGGGAAGATGCCCGAACGTGTGCTGGTCACTGGTGCTGCAGGCTTTATTGGGAGCCATCTGGTTGAGGCGCTCGTGCGCGAAGGTTACCAGGTGCGTGCTTTTGTGCGGTACGTCTCTGACGGCAGCCTGGGGAATCTGCGGTGGGTTGCCCCGGAGGTGCTCTCCGAGCTCGAACTCGTCCGCGGGGATGTGCGCGACGCCGATGCTGTCCGCCGCGCCTGTCGGGGATGTCCGTACGTGCTGCATTTGGCAGCTTGCATCAGCATCCCGTACTCTGCCGTACATCCCCGCGAGGTGGTGGAGACCAATGTCACCGGGACGCTCAATGTGCTCTCTGCCCTTCTGGAAGAGGAGAGCGTGGAGCGTGTCGTGGTGACCTCAACGAGCGAGGTTTTCGGGACAGCGCAGTATGTGCCGATGGACGAAGGGCATCCACTGCGACCGCGCTCACCTTACGCTGCCAGTAAAGTCGCCGCCGATAAGCTTGCCGAGAGCTTCTTCCACACCTATGGCTTACCCGTGGTCATCCTCCGCCCGTTCAACACCTACGGTCCTCGGCAGACACCGCGAGCGGTTGTCCCGACGATTCTCCTGCAAGCGCTCCAGCGGGAGGAAATTCGGCTGGGGCGGCTGGAGACCACGCGCGACTTGCTCTACGTTGCCGATACCGTCGCTGCCTTCCTTGCCTGCCTTCGGGCACCGGCAGAAGGAGTGGTTGGGGAGAGTTTCAACGTTGGGACCGGGCACGAGATCAGCATTGAGAAGCTATGCCGTACACTCTGTGCGCTGCTGGACAAGCCCGAGCTGCCAGTGCGGCAGGAGGAACGGCGGATGCGTCCAGAACAGGGCGAGGTCTACCGCCTCTGTGCCGATAGCCGCAAAGCACGCCAGCGTCTGGGCTGGGCGCCCCGCTATAGCCTTGAGCAGGGGCTCAGGGAAACCATTGCCTGGTTTGTAGCGCACGTGTCGCAATACCGCCCGGAGGACTACCTGATATGAGCCAGTCAGCAGCGCTCGGGGAGAGTTCTCCGAGCGGCTGCGGTATCTTTGTAGGCATTCGTGCTGCCTGGGTCATGATTGACTTGCGGAGTGATACTGTCACGCAGCCTACCGAGGAGATGCGCCGTGTGATGGCGCAGGCGCCCGTCGGCGATGATGTCTTCGGGGAGGACCCTTCGGTCAATGCCCTGCAGGAGTTTGTCGCCGAGTTATTGGGGAAGGAGGCGGCACTCTTCGTCCCCAGCGGGGTGATGGGGAATCAGATTGCGCTTGCTGTCCATTGCCGCCCCGGAGAGGAGGTGATTGTGGAAGCAGCCTCGCACATTTTTACCTACGAGACTGCAGCGCCAGCGCTCATTGCCCGGGTGCAGCTCTTCTGTATCCCTTCGCAACGAGGGCAAATGCCGCTGGCAGCGCTGGAGCAAGCGATCCGCCCACCGGCATACTACTTCCCGCGGACGGCGCTGATCTGCCTGGAGAACACGCACAACCGGCACGGGGGAACGATTCTGCCGCTGGACTACATCGAGGCGGTGGCGCACCTGGCTCAGCGCCACAACATCGCTCTCCACTGCGATGGGGCACGGCTATGGAACGCGTGTGCCGCAACGGGACTGGAACCCCGGCAATATGCCGAGCCGTTCGACAGCCTTATGGTGAGCTTCTCCAAGGGGTTGGGAGCACCTGTTGGCTCAGCGCTTGTGGGCAGCCGCGCCTTTATCGAAGAGGCACGCCGATGGCGCAAAATCCTCGGGGGCGGAATGCGCCAAGCAGGTATTTTAGCAGCAGCAGCGCTCTATGCACTCCAGCACCATCGTGAGCGCCTCTGCGAGGACCACGAGAATGCGCTGCTCTTTGCCCGGCTCTTGGCTGAATCAGCGCTCTTTGAGCTGGAGTTGGATCGGGTACAGACCAATATTGTCGTCTTCCGCTATCCGGCGCATGTTCCCTTTGCTGCCTTTGCTGAGGCATGCCGACGGGAAGGCGTGTTGCTCAGCCAGGGAATGCCCGGATTTGCCCGTGCTGTCTTCCATTTGCACATTGACCGCAAGCAAGCCCTCCAGGCAGCCCATGCCGTCATCCGGGCTGCGCGTTCGGTGCTGGTGGGAATCTAAGGAGACCAGCGATGGGAGACCAGAAGGACACTCGCTGGCAAGGTACCGAACCGGAGCGCTTCCCGCATCGTCTCCTGGGACGTGTCCGTGCGCACGAGGTTGATCGCCAGGGTATCGTCCACAACGCCGTCTACCTCTACTGGCTGGAAAACGCCCGTGTGGAGTACTTCCGCGCCTTGGGATTGCCCATCGAACGGCAGACCTTCATCACGAAGCACCGCTTCGTGGTTGCCCACATCGAGATTGACTACCGCCTTGCGGCACTCTTCGATGACGAGTACGAGGTGCTCACCCGCATTGCCTCGGTTGGGCGGAGCTCGCTGAGCTTTGAGCAGCTGGTGCGCCGGCTGCCAGACCGGGAACTGCTGGCAGCGGCTCGGACAGTGATGGTGCATTTGAATCCGGCAACGCACCGTCCGGAGCGTATCCAGGACGCCTACCGCGTGCTCATTCGGCAGTACGAAGGCGAACAGGTCCTGATAGCGGACGGATGAGTGCCCCGGCGCGCTGGTTTGCTGCTCGCAGTATCATTGCCCGACTGGACGTCCCGGCGTACTGGCGAGAGCTCGCCTATCGGGAGCGTGTCCTGCGGTGGGTCGAGCAAGGCATCGGTGGGTTCTGCCTATTCGGAGGGACGCCAGAGGAGGTTGCCCGGGTTGCGCTCGAGGTGCAGGCAGCAGCCTCCGTGCCTTTGGTCCTCGCTGCTGACTTGGAGTACGGACTCCCGATGCGCTTTGCCGGGGGGACGGCATTTCCGCGGGCTTTCGCGCTTGCCCGGGCGGGGCGTCCGGAGTGGACGGCAGCGGTTGCCCGCGTGATTGCCCGCCAGGCACGGCAGCTGGGCATCGGGTGGAATTTCGCTCCGGTCTGTGATGTGACTACCAACCCCGCTAATCCCGTCATTGGCATCCGTGCTTTCGGGCAGACTCCGCAAGAGGCAAGCGTGCACATCCGTGCCTGGATTGAAGCCACGCAGAACGAGGGTGTCGGTGCCTGTGCGAAGCATTTCCCAGGGCATGGGGATGTCACGGTGGATTCGCACGAAGCGCTGCCCACCGTGACGGCAGACCGTGCCACACTCTGGGAGCGGGAGCTGCAGCCTTTCCGGGAAGCGCTCGCTGCAGGAGTTGTCGGGGTGATGGTGGGGCATCTCCGTGTGCCCGCCCTCGGGATTGAGGAGCTGCCCGCATCGCTTTCCCCGCGGACAACCGCCCTCCTGCGGGAAGAGCTTGGCTACGACGGGCTGGTGCTCACCGATGCCTTGGACATGGGTGCCATCGTCCAGCACTGGACCACAGCGCAAGCGGTTGAGTATGCCCTCCGGGCAGGTGTGGATATCTTGCTCATGCCTGCCGATGTGGAAGAAGCACTGGCAGCGGCAGAGCATCTGCTGAATACGCAGCCGGAGCTCATCGAGCAACGGCGGCGGAGTCTGGCGCGGTGGCGTTGGCTTCGCACCGACCCCCCATTTCCGGAGCAGAGTGGGCTGGAGGAGACCCTCGCCGACGTCCGGCTGGCACTGCAAGTGGCACAGGCAGCCGTGGAGATCAGCGGGAATACCTCTCTTGTCCCTCTGCCCGCTGATGCACACGTGCTGTTCCTGGCGTGCCTGCCGGAGGAGACTCTCATGGGGCAAGCAACCTTCTTCTTTCGCCTCATAGCGCAGCAGACGCGTCTGTGCTGCGATATGGCGTACGTCAGTCCGGGGGTGACCCCGGAGGAAGAGCAACGGCTCTACGATACCGCAGCGGGAGCAACCCACGCAGTGGTCCTGCTGCTAGTTCCCCCGCGGGGCAGCCAGCGTGGTCTGCCGCGCTGGTATGGTATGCTCGCCCGCTGTGCCGAACGGATGCCGACCGTGGTAGTCCTTGCGGGAAATCCCTTTGTCCCGCTGCCGGGATCGGTCGCTACCGTTGTGCGGACGTATTCTGACACGGAGCCGAGCCTTGCTGCGGCAGCCCTTCTCCTGTCAGGGACGCCGCTGGAAAGGGAACAGGCAGAGGAGACCTCATGAGCTGGTACGATGCCCCCGCGGACGAAGTGTACGCGCAGTTCCGGACAGCCGTTGACAACGCCCTCCGGGAAGTGCTCCACTCCGTACGCTCCACGACCGTGCTCCGGGAAACTGTCCCGTACGTGCTCCAGCTTCCTGGGAAACGGTTCCGCCCACTGCTGTGCCTGCTAGCATCGGCAGTTGAGGGGGCTTCTCCGTGGGAAGCCGTGCCAGCGGCAGCAGCACTGGAGGTTATCCACACCTTCACGCTCGTGCACGATGACGTCATGGATCGTTCGCCACTGCGCCGGGGACAGCCGACGGTGTATAAGCGCTGGGGAGAAGCAGTGGCGATTCTCACCGGCGATGTGCTCATCGGGCTGGCATACCGGCTACTGGAGCGGTATGCTGAGCGCCCATTCTATGCCCGCATGGTGTCCCTCTTCACGCAAGGCTTGATTGAGGTCTCCGAGGGGCAGGCGCTGGACTTGCAACTGCCCGCCTACCCGCAGCCGGAGCTTGAGCACTACTGGGAGCTTGTCGATGGTAAAACGGTTGCCCTCCTGCGTACTGCCATGCAGCTCGGGGCACTCGTCGGGGAGGTAACGCCCCGCACTCGGGCATTGCTGGAAGAGCTTGCCGTCCCGCTTGGACGGGCTTTCCAACTGCAGGATGACCTTCTGGACCTGGTCGGGGACACAGAGCAGACAGGCAAGCAAGTCGGGCAAGACCTTCGGGAGGGCAAATACACGTATGCCATCCTGCGGGCTCTGGAGCTGCTCCCCGGCAACGAGCTCCTGCAGCGCTATCGCCGCCGGCGTGGTGCGGAGGAGGCGTCCGTGCCGCAGCTCATCGAGCTCCTCCAACGGACGGGGATTCTCAGCGAAATGGAGCAACTGATTATCGCCTACTACGAGCGTGCCTTTGCCCTCCTGGGGCAATTGCCAGCGGGTCCGGCTCGGGAGCTTTTCCGGGAACTCCTCGAGCACCTTCGGCACCGCCGGTGGTAGTCAGCGATACTTCCAGCGATTGCCGCAGACGGTGCACGTGGCGTAGCCCAGCTCCGAGACGATGTGCCTGATCCGCTTGCCGCACTGTGGACAGTAGGCGGTAATCCAGCCCGTCGGAGTAGCGGATGTGGATGCTCCGCAGACGTTGCAGGTGACCAGTCCCGAAGCGTGCTGCGTGTGCGGGGTATTCTTCCCACAGGAGTCACACCAGGCATTGAAGACAGAACCCATAGCATCCTCCTGCTGTGGGGCTATTGCGCCGAGCAAGATACGGCTTTGGCAGCACTTACTGCCCTGGCGGGGTGAGCCGGATGACTTCGGTCCCTGGAGGTGGGGTAAAGGCGAAATCCTCAGGGCGCACCGGTGGGTTTGCACGGAAGTTGCGGAGCTCCCAGCGCTGGGTGCTTGCCTCGGTGCGGAGCTCCAGTGCTAGCGGAGTCCAATCACCCCGGCGCACTGTGAGCACCGCGGAGCGGAATCCAAGCGATGGAGAAGAGGATGCCGGAAGGCATTCAACGCGGAGCGTATCGGCACGACGCTCCACAATCCGCAGGTGGGCATGCTCCAGGAAGGCTGTGAAGACCTGCTCCAGCCCGCCAGATAGCCGACGTGCCTCCGAGATGACCACCTGCCGGTGTTCGGGGCTGTAGTTCCAGACCGTCTTCCCGTCGCAGACCACCAGCCGTCCCTGCCACTGGAGGCGGAAGCGATTCCCGCGAGCGGCGAGCAGAGCGACTTCGATCCCCGTTTCCGAACGCGCTTCGACCGCAATGCTCTGCAGTCGTGAGGAGAAGCGCCGGAGCTCCTGCAACTCCTCGCCACGGGCGAGGGTACTCGCCATCGCAAGGAGGATGCACAGCCCAAAGGGACTCATCGCAGCTTTGCTAGCAGTGGTCCCCGGAGCCCGGAGTAGCCGGTGAGCTCGGCATCAATGGTGCCGATGAGTACCTTGGTAGCGACCTTGACGGGGATTTTCCGCTCATCGTCGCTGAGCCAGATGAGGATACGCCCCTCGCTTTTGAAGAGCCCACCTTCGACGACGAGGGGTTCGACCACAACGCAGCGGAAGGTGCCTGCGGCAACTGTGACGATCTGCTTGCCGTGGATGCGCACGCCGAGATCGTAGGTCTTCGTGCCGTAGAAATTCTGCAGGCGGATGACCGTATCCCGGGGCATTGCCGAGAGGTTGAGCGTGCGGACGTAGTAGAATGCCGAAACGATGTCGTGGACGTGTCGGGGGATGGGGAAGTCCCCATCGGAGGTATATGCACGGCAGGCGGCGTGATCGAGACGGGCGGTGAAGTCCCGGCGGTAGTTCCCTTCCCGCAGGCGTTGCTCGAATTCATACGGGAAAAGCCCTGCCACATCAACCACCGTGCGGTAGGTGTCTCGCACTCGATAGAGCCAATCCAGGGCAGGGACGGAGCGGACTTCGAAACGGATGTCGTAGCAGGGGCGCCCATGACGGTAGAGCGGCTGCGGTGCAATCTGGAAGAAGGCAGTCCCGGCAGTGATGAAGCGGTACTTGACATCGAATTCCAGACGCTCCCCGAATCCGAACGCCTCGTTGGGAACCCAGCGGGTCCATTCACCGGGTGGGCATGGAGGAGTCTGCAACCCCAAAAGCCCGAGGGTACAGAGCGCAAGGCTGAAAGGGAGAGCTACCCGCATTGTGCGGCGTACCTAATGTCTTGCGAGGGAGAAAGACGCATGCCTGGCAACCTTATCGCGGCGTGCCGTCTTTCCTTCCTGCCGACGGCTATTTTTGTCCAGGCGAAATGTGTCATGCACGAGAGGGCTGTCCATGTGGAGGTGGTGCATTGGGGTGTGCATAGTGGTTGCCGCTGTCGCGCAGGCGCAGGATGTCAGGCCGTTTTCCTTGCAGCGCAAGGGACTGCGTGTAGGGATGGTGGGGACAACCTTCGTTGGGGCTGACGCAGAGGGAGCCAGTATGCAGGCGAATCTATCTGCTGGAGGCTTCGCCGTGTTCGCTCTCCGGCGCTTCACCGGTGGGGAACTAGGGCTGCAGGTGGAGGTGCTCTACACTCGCCGGACCACGGAGCAGGACATCCAGCTCGGGGGCGGTGGCTACACGCTGCGCTACGATTTGGCGTACGTGGAGCTGCCGCTTCTGGTACGCTTAGCGACTACTGTTGGGCGCTCCATGCTTGCCCCCGCGCTAGGGATCGTCCCAGCATTCCGGTTGAGCGGGGAGCTCGAGCAGGCAATCCCCAACTCCGTTCCGAGACCGGTGGGGGCTTCGTTCCACACTGCAGATCTCGGATTCGTTGCCGGCATAGGGACGGAGCTTGCTCTCCGGCGCTCTGCGCGGCTGCTCGTGGATGTCCGGCTCCAGCTCGGGACACGCTCGGTGCTCAGGGAGGAACTCAAGCCACCGTTACGGGAAAACGAACCGCTACGGCAGCTTCGGGTTCTGTCCCTCGGTCTCTATGCCGGGGTAGGCTTCTGAGACGGAGACGCCATGCGCCTGCGGTGGAGTGTCCTGCTGGGTATCGTGCTGTGTGGAGCGGTAGCGCAAGAGTGGCAGCAGGGGGTTTCATATGCCATCCGTGCGGTGCTCGTGCCAGCAGAGACACTGCTGACGGTCCAGACCCGGATGGTCTACCGGAATGCTTCCCCCGATACGCTGCGGGAGCTATACGTGCACCTGTACTGGAACATCTTCGCCCCGCAGAGTTATGCCCGACAGTTGAGCCGGGAGAGGCGTCTGGAGCGAATCCCCGAGCTGCCCCCTGTGCGGATCGATTCCTTCGTGGTCATTGCTTCTACCGGCGAGCGACGCACCGACTTCAGCGTGGATAACACCATTGTGCGCCTTCCGGTGCCGAAGCCCCTTGCCCCAGGGGATTCTCTCGTGGTGCTCAGCAGCATTGCGCAGAAAGTACCCCCAGAAGGGCTGCGTATGGGGCGCTTTGAGGAGGACTACTTCATTGCCAACTGGTTCCCCTCGGTGTGTGTGTATGACCGCTACGGCTGGCATACGGAGCAGTATTTGGGCACGGGAGAGTTTTTCGAGGAGATCGCCGATTTCGAAGTTGAGTTGACACTGCCGGGGACGTACTGTGTGGTGCATACCGGGGTTCTGCTCAATCCCGATGAGGTCTTTCCCGACGAGGTACGGCAGGCGCTGCAGCGAGCTCGGACGCAGACACAGCCGGTTCGCATCGCTGATTTCTCTGCCCGTCCATTGAGCGATACGGCTCTGAAGACGTGGCGCTTCCGTGCTGAGCGGGTCCGCACAGTTGCCTGGGCTGCTGTGCGCCGCTATCTCTGGGATGCGCAGCAGTGGGATGGTATCCTCGTCCACGTGCTCTATCCAAAGCGCCTGGAGAGCTTCTACCGCGACGAGGGGCTCCGCGCCGCGGTCCATGCCGTGCGGTATTTCTCCGAACATTTCGGGCGGTACCCGTACAGCGACCTGGTTGTGATCGTTGGCGGCACAACCGGTGGGATGGAGTATCCCGGCATTGTCTTCATCGGGCGAGGGCTCGGCGGGGGCGTGATCGCCCCCTGGACAGTTGAGGTCATCATGCACGAAATCGGGCATAACTGGTACCCGATGGTGGTCAACTCCAACGAAACCGAGTTCGGCTTCCAGGATGAGGGCTTCAACACCTTCATCACAACCCTTGCACTGGAGGCGTTCTACGGGCGGTGGGCGATGGGGCTGCGTGTGCCGGGCTGGCTCCGTTTCCTGATCCCTGCAGCTGATGAGCGGACGCGCAATGCGGTGAGCACGATTCTCTGGCAGCTGCGCGGCTGGGATGAGCCACTGCTGACGCGCTCGGATTGGTACCGGACGGTCGCCGGCTACAGCGTCAATTCGTACCCGAAGACGGCTTCGCTTCTGTTCATGCTTCGGGGTGTGCTGGGGCAGGAAACCTTTGCCGAGCTGATGCAGGAGTACTTCCGCCGTTACCGTTTCCGGCATGTGTATCCGGAGGATTTCGCACGGTTGGCGTCCGAGATCGCTTCGCGGCGGGAGGGGCAGCGGGTGGATCTGCGGTGGTTCTTCGACCGGTGGTTTGCCCAGACACCTGTGCTCGACTATGCCTTCGGCGGACTCCGGAATGTGCCGGTAGGACCGGCAGGGCGGGCTCCCACGGCGGGCTCGCTCTGGGATGTTACGGTTGCCTTGGATCGGCGCGGCAGCGCAATTATGCCGGTGGATGTAGAGTTGCTGCTTGCAACCGGACAGCGGTACCGCTTGCACTTCGGGGTAGACGAGGTGCTGCGCGGACCGCGGCGGGTGGAGAAGACCATCCGCCTTCCTGCGCCCGCTATCCGGGCGGTGGTTGATCCGGATACGGTGCTGCTGCTCGATATCAACCGGCTCAACAACAGTTCGGGACTCTTCCCGCCGGTGCGAGTGCGCTTCTTCCTCGAGGCGCTCAGCTCGGACCCGGTAGAGCTTTCCGCCTATGGGATTTCATGGCAGCCGGCGCTGGGATTCAACAACCGGGATGGACTCAAGCTGGGAGTGGAGCTGCGTGGAGCGTACTTGGGCTTCTTTCACCAGTTCCATCTCTCGGTCCTGCAGGGGATGCGCGTCGGTCCGCAGGCGTTCAATGTGCTGCTTCGCTGGGGGCATTTGCTCTGGCAACTTCCCGGGCGCCCGTTTCTGGAGGCATTGCTGGCGCGGCAGGATGGCTGGTGGCGCTTCCGCGGCGGGGCAAGCTGGCAGCTGACGCCTGAGCCACCATCACCCTGGGAGCTGACCGGGCGCATTGCGGCGGGAATGTGGCTGCAGAGAACGGCAGAGTACGCCTTCCCAGGTTCGCCACTGGCTGCACGGGACAGACAGCGGCTCCTACTGCTGAGGGCTGCTGCAAGGCTCCGGGGGGATTTCCCCGCAGGGTCTCTGCAGCTATACGGGAGTTTGGAGCCCGGGTGGTATGCGTATGGGACCACGCCAGTTGTGCCGCTCGCTACGGAGTGGGGCTTCATCCGGGGAACGGCGGAGCTGATCCTGCAGCCGGACTTCCCTTTCCCGGTCGTGCTCCGGGGTGCCCTTGGCGGGTTCTTGCCGAGCGCACCGGAGTTTCTCCCGGTGCCGCTCGGGTTCCGTCGGGCTTCGGTTGCGCCGCTGGAGGAGCTTGAGCTCCCGCTGTACCGTGCCCCTGGGATTGTCTCTCCGGCGGCGCGGCGGAGCCGGACAGCCCCGGTCGGGGGTGCCTTCTTGCGGGGCTACGTTGCTCAGGACACGGTCGTGGGCAGCACGTTGACAGCGCTCAATGTGGAGCTTGGTCTCTCGCCGTTGCTGCGTTTGCTGCCGGGTGGAGCGCTCCTGAGCTCGCTTCTGGAGTTCCGCCTCTTTGCCGATGGCGGAGCCGTTGGAGAGAGGTGGGCACCGTTCCGAGAGTGGCTCTGGGATGGCGGTGTGAGTTGCTCCCTGCAGCTGATGGCTCTGATGCCGACAGGCTCGGAGGTCCCATTGCTGCAACGGCTCAGAATTGACGAGCTAGCGCTCGATTTCCCGCTCTACCTGAGCCATCCTCCGGCGGGGGAGAGACGGTGGGCATTCCGGTGGACGGTGCGTTTCCGCTCGCTGCTTCGCACAGCAGTGGGGTGGTAGTCACGGTGTGGAGACGAGCTCTTCGAGCTCGCGTTCGCGTTGGAGGAATTCCGTACGCAAGAATTCCGCCTGTCGAGGTTTGCCGAGACGCTCGTACGCGTGCGAGAGGAGCTCCACGTATGCCGTGCGGTAAGCTGAACGAGCATCCGCCTGGCTGAGCTGCCACCAAGCTCGTTGCCGGACAAGTGGAGAGAGGAGGCGCACAACCTCGGTCGGGCGCCCGGAGGCTGCGGCTCGCTGTGCACGGTCCAGAGCGGCTGCCAGGACGGCGTGGACGCGCTGTTCGTGCGATGTCGTATCACTCCCCCCGGGATGGTGGTGTCGGTAGAAGCGACGGAGCTTCTCGGCGAGAGCGGCGAAGGTGCGCGGATCACCGAAGTCGTAGACGGGAACGCGCTGCAGAGGTACCCCGTAGACGACAATGGAGACGGCGTTGCTGTCAGCAGGAAAGCCGCGGGCGCGGAGGGTATCGGCAAGGCGTGTCAGAACGCCGACGGTCAGGTTGGTATTCACAATCCCGAGGGTGCCCCGCAGCAGTGCCAGCCCCCAGGGAGTGTTGTAGGAATCGAACCAGCGCAGCAACTGCTGTCGAATGAATTGAGCTTGGACATACACCCGGTGGTAGTCATCACCCCAGATGCCGGTGCGGGCACGCAGGACACGGAGTACCTCGGTAGGATTGCCGAAGCGGAGCAGGCGAAGCAGGGCAAAGGCTTGCGAGAAGCCAAATTCGGCGTAGTAGTGGATTTCCGGTATACCGATGAGCTCCGCCAGAGTTGCCAGATGCGCTTTCAAGCCACGCTGTGCCCGGACATTGGCTAGCTTGTTGTACCGACTCGTGTCGGGGAAGCCGGCATCTGCCGGAGTATCGCGGGGAATGGCAACGATGGTAATACGCCCCGAGCTGGGGTCGATGAGCACGACGTGATTGGCGTCAGCATGCGCGGTGGGGTCGGTAAGGCGTGAATCAACCCCGATGAGGGCAATGGCAATGCAGCGCGAACACGGCGGCGGGACGCTGCGAGCTCGTCCCCAGAGGGCAGGGAGCAGTTCGGATTCGAGCCACTCCGGATGTTGTGCAGGCTCGGGCGCAAGGGAGTCAACCCGGGAGCTGGTATCGGTCTCTGCCGTCTTGGGCAGAGCGGGGTGATGCAGCAGCGAGTCAAGGCGCTGCTCCTCAGTACTACTCCAGAGCTTGTGGCTGTAGAGCCACAGGAAGAGGGCTCCGCAGAACACAACACCGAGACCGATTCCCCACGCCCAGCGGTGGCGCAACCTCATCTCTCTTTGGAAGTTTCGTGCTGTTTGGCTTCCTCCCAGAGGCTATCCATCTGCTCCAGGGACAGTGTCTGCAGTGGGGTGTTCTGCTCGTGTGCCCGTTGCTCAATGTACTGGAAGCGGTGGGTGAATTTGTCGTTGGCTGCTTGCAGGCACTCTTCGGCAGAGAGGTGCTCGAAGCGGGCAGCGTTGACCAGGGCGAAGAGCATGTCCCCAAGCTCTTCGGCAATGCGGGAGCGGTCCCCGGAGCGGAGAGCGGTTTGCAGCTCGGCGAACTCCTCCTGGAGTTTCTCCCAGACACCTTCCCGCTGCTGCCAGTCGAAGCCAACAGAGGCGGCACGCTCTTGGAGGCGTTGCGCACGGAGCAGCGCCGGCAGGCTCTTCGGAATCCCCTCCAGCACGGATTGCCGTCCCTCATCGAGCTTGAGCTGTTCCCAGCGCTGTTTGACTTCCCGGGCGCTGGTGGCGGAGCTGGAGCCGAAGACATGCGGATGGCGGCGGATGAGCTTGGCTCGCTCCTGCTCAATGACTGAGCTGAGACGGAATTCTCCCTGCTCTTCGGCAATGACGCTATGCATGAGCACGTGCAGCAGGAGATCGCCGAGCTCGCGGCAGAGTTCCTGCGGGTCTCCGTTCCGAATGGATTCCACCGCTTCGTAGGCTTCCTCAATGAGCAGGGGAGCGATCGAAGCGTGGGTCTGCTCGCGATCCCAGGGGCACTCCTGCCGGAGCAGGCGAACAATTTCCCAGAGCGCTCGGAATTGTTCGACAGGATCATCCGGATTGTGCGGCTGCGGAATCGGATGTGGCATGTGTCGTGATGCGTGGCAGCGTTTGACAACATTCAAAATTCGCTCTTTGCCTGCAAAAAGCAATCGGCAGCGGAAGCGGTCCGGTCGCGCTGCCCTGGGGAAAAGGCTAATTTTGCATGTGCCATGCGGCAGAGCTTCTCCCTCATAGTGCTCCTGCTGGGTGCCTGTGCCAGTATCCCGGAGCCAGATCCTCGGGATGTGGAAGCGCTTTTTCGGGCAGCCCAGCTGGCGTACGAGAAGAAGGAAGACATGCTGGCGCAGAAATGGTTGGAGCTTATCCGCACGCAGTATCCTGCCAGCCAATACGCCGATGATGCGCTCTTCCTGCTGGCAGAGCTCCGCTTCCGGCGGGGTGAGTACATCATGGCAGCCTTTCTCTACCAGCAATTTCGGCAGACGTACCCGAACAGTCCATATGCCCGGCAGGCGCTCTATCAGATCGGGCAGGCGTATAGGGCGCTATCCCCGCCGTATGACCGTGACCAGGAATATACCTACAAGGCGCTCGCTGCGCTCAACGAGTTTCGCCAGCTCTATCCGGGCGATTCCCTGCTCCCCGAGGTTGAACAGCAGATCCGCCAGCTGCGCAATAAGCTCGCACAGCGGGAGTACAGCATTGCTCAGCTCTACACCAAGCTCCATAGCCCACAGTCGGCTCTCATCTACTACGATGGGATTCTGCAGCAGTACGCAGACACGGACTTCGTTGAGCTGGCGTGGGTTGGAAAGATCCGTGCGCTGGTCGAACTCGGACGCTGGGCAGAGGCGCAACAAGCAATTGAGACATACCGTCGGCTCTTCCCCAACGGGGCACAGCGCCAGCTTGTGGAAACAGTAGCGGCAGATCTCAACCATGGCAAGTGAGGCGTGGCATACGGCAGCCGGCAAACCGCCTTCGGCATCAGCGGTGGAAATGGTCCACTTGGTCTTGCCCAATCATGCCAACCAGCTGGGGAACCTGCTCGGGGGGCAGCTCATGCAGTGGATGGATATTGCCGCGGCTCTCGTTGCCATGCGCCATGCGGGGAAGGTGTGTGTGACCGCTGCTGTGGATAGCATTAGCTTCCTGGAGCCGATCCGGATCGGGCACATTGTCCACATCCTGGCTTCAGTCAACCGAGCGTTTCGGACGTCGCTGGAGGTGGGGGTCAAAGTCTTTCGGGAAGACCCGATCAATGGCACACGCACGCATGCCGCTTCAGCGTACTTGACCTTCGTTGCTATTGACCAGTACGGCAAGCCACTCCCGGTGCCGCCGGTGGAGCCACAGACGGACGAAGAATGGCGCCGCTGGCGGGAGGCAGAACTCCGGCGCCAGCAACGCTTACAGCAGCGGGAGCTGCTCCGGCAGCTTCAGCAACAGCATGTCTCACAATCTCCCGAAGGTGCGCCATGACTGCGCGGATCGTGAGTCTATGGATGCTTTTCCTGGCCAGCACGCTGAGTGGTTCGGCGCAGTTTATCTATCGCTTCGCGGCAGGAGTGGGTCTTCACCCCAAGTTCGGCATCAACGCTGGCGAAATTCCCGCAGGGACCAAGACCGGCGTTGCCTTCACTGGAGTGCCCGATATTTGGGCACAGGGCATTCTGCCGTTGGACCGCTATGGGGAAATCGCTGTCGGGCTCGATATTGGCTACGCCAGCCATGCCTTCATAACGAAGCCAGGCGATGCGGACACGACCACCGACAACAACACCTTCACGCAGCATTACCGCTACTTGGGGATTGCCCCGACATTTTACCTCAACGTGCTCGGACTCGGGCTCAATATCGGCATTCCGCTCGGTGGGACACTCCGCAATCGCAGCGGCACAGTTGAGAAAGATGTTGCCACCTCCGACATGGGGGTACTCCTCGAGCTCCGGCTGGGTATTTCCGCTCCGCTGGTCAAGGACCCCAAAGCCGGTCGGCTGAACTTCCAGCTCTTTGCCACCTACGGCTTGAGTAAGTTCCCGGCAAAGTCGTACGAGCTGATCGGCTTAGGACCGCAACCCCCGGTTGAGGAGCGCTATGCACCCCGGATTGCCGCATTGGCGGTTGGCTTGAGCTACCATTTCTTCTTCGGTGTGGAACGGGCAACGGTGGAGTAAGGGGGCAGTGAGCGCTGACGCACTCCGTGTACACAAGCTCGGGGGCAGTGTTCTCCCGGATGCGGGAGGGATTCGGAAGGCAGCCGAGGCGCTTGCAGCAAGCGCTGAGCTGCCGGCGCTGGTTGTTGTCTCTGCCTGTGCTGGGGTCACGGATCGACTGCTGGTCATCGCCGAACGTGCCGCCCGAGGGGAAACCACAACGGCGGTAGCAGGGCTGCAGCAGCTTCTCGAATGGCACTGCGAGCAGGGACGGCAAGTACTCCCGGAGCCGGTCGCACGCGGGCTAGAGGAACGCCTCCGCGGGCTGGGACAGCAGGCGCTGCAGTTGTGCCGAGGGATTGCTGCTCTGCGAGAGCTCACCCCGCGGAGCCGCGATGCAATGCTCGCCTTTGGAGAGCTACTCTCCAGCCAAGTGGTTGCCGCAGTGCTGGAACAGCTCGTGCCGATGCCCGTTGTGCTCGTCGATGCTCGGCACTATGTGATCACAGATGCAACCTTCGGGGCTGCACGTCCACAGCTGGAGCTCCTCATCCAGCGGGTCCATTCCCAGGGACTCCTGGAACACCTTCGGCACGGCAGACTTGTCGTCACGCAGGGCTTCATCGGGGCAACAGCGGAGGGGAGAACGACGACGCTCGGGCGTGGAGGCTCGGATTTCTCCGCAGCGCTCTTCGCCGCTGCTCTCGGAGCCGAGGAAGTCGTCGTCTGGAAGGACGTCCCTGGACTCTTCACCGCTGATCCACTGATTGTGCCAGGGGCACAGCTGATTGCCGAGATTTCTGCCGCTGAGATGCGGGAATTGGCGGCAGCAGGGGCAAAGGTGCTCCACCCGGATGCAGTCGAGCCGGCGCTTTCCCAGGGGATTCGAGTCGTGCTGCGGAGCGTTACAGAGCCGGGACGGAGTGGCACGAGAATCGTGCCCGCTCGGGAAGTTCCCGCTGCTCCGCTTGCCCTTGCATGGCGGCAGCCGTGCTGGGTATACAGCTGCCCAGTTCCTGCCCTGGAAAGCTCACCGGGGTTACGGACGCCCCTGCTGAGCATTGTCTCCCGAACGGGCTCCGTCGTGGTGTCTGAGTTCCCGCTGGAAGTCCCCGAGGGATGGAGCGCATGGGAGGGGACCTATGCCCTGGTAACCGTCGTCGGTGGGGTGCCGGAGCGATGGTCGATCCTGATGCTGGAAGCGCTTGCCAAGGAGGGAATTGCGCCGACGAGCTGCGTGGTCGATCCGCCCTGGGCGCTGCGCCTGGTGGTGCGGCAGGAAATCTGGCAACGAGCCGTCTTTGTACTTCACCGGATGCTTCTGGAGCAGTGCTTTCGGTGCGTGTCGGTATGAGCCATGGCGGTGCAGCTGCACAGCGACGGGGAAGCCGAGCAAGTTCGCGGGATTGATTGGGCACTGCTCCGTCGCCTGTTGGTCTTCTTGCGCCCCTATCGGGGTTGGCTGCTGCTGGGGGTGGTGCTAGCGGTGCTCGGTGCCGTGATTGCCCCAGCACGCCCGTATGTGAGCAAGCTCGCTATAGACCACGCCCTCCACTTTCAGGAGTGGGGGAGCTTCGCGTGGCTGTTGGCAGGGGTTCTCGCCCTGGTGCTCGTCTACGCTGCACTCCAGTACGGGGTGACGTATCTCTTGCAGTGGATCGGGCAGCGTGCCCTGCTGGCGGTCCGCACCGAGGTCTACGAGCATATCCTGCGTCTGGGGTTGCGCTTCCACGACACAACCCCGGTCGGGCGTATGGTCACCCGCGTCACCAACGATGTGGAGGGGTTGAGTGAGTTCTTTTCCTCGGGGCTGGTGCAGCTGATTGCCGATCTTCTGCTCCTGTTGTGCCTCGTTGGCTTTATGGTCGCAACGGATTGGCGGCTGGCGTTGCTGACGCTCTCGGTGCTGCCGCTCCTGGTGATAGCAAGTCTGCTCTTCCGGGCAAAGGTGCGGAAGGTATACCGGCAGATTCGCCAGCAGCTGGCGCGGATGAATGCCTTTCTGAATGAGTACATCAGCGGTATTACGACCATCCAGCTCTTCCAGCAGGAGGCAGAGCAATTCCGGCGTTTCGAGCGTCTCAATCGGCGCTATCTCCAGCTGCAGCGCCGTTCCATCTTCTACTACGCCGTCTTCTTCCCGAGCGTCGACCTGGTCTGGGCACTTGCCATCGTAGTGATCCTCTGGTACGCTGCCCACTGGCTCGGGGTTGGGGGGTTGACGGTTGGGACGCTTATCGCCTTCATGCAGTACGTGGAGATGTTCTTCCGCCCGATTCGGGATGTAACGGAGCGCTACAATGTGCTGCAGACAGCGTTAGTTTCGGCAGAGCGCATTTTCGATATCCTGAGCGTCCGCCAGCGGATTGAGGATGCCCCCGACGCTGTTCCGATGCCGCCGCTACGCTTCGGAATTGAGTTCCGGCAGGTTACCTTCAGTTACGATGGGGTCACGCCCGTGCTGCGGGATGTCTCCTTCACTCTCCGCAAAGGGCAGATGGTGGCTCTGGTCGGGGCAACAGGGGCGGGAAAGAGCTCGGTGGTGAGCTTGCTGTGCCGTTTCTATGAGTTTCAGGCAGGCGACATCCTCATCGACGGGCGGAGCATCCGGAAGCTCCAACAGGCGAGCTTACGCCGGCGCATTGCGCTGGTGCTGCAAGACGATGTGCTCTTCTCCCGCACCGTCCTGGAGAACATCGTGTTCGGGCGCCGGGAGATTTCCGAACAGAGAGTCTGGCAGGCATTGCAACGCCTCGGGCTGGAGGAGTTTGTCAAGCGTTTGCCCCACGGCTTGGCAACAGTCGTCGGGGAACGCGGAGTCAATCTCTCAGCAGGTGAACGCCAGCTGGTAGCGCTATGCCGTGCGTTTGTCGGAGAGGCGGACATCATCATCCTGGATGAAGCCACCGCCCATCTGGATTCAGAAACGGAGCGCCTGCTGGAGGGAGCGCTCGAGAGGTTGCGTCGCGAGGGACGAACCTGTATCATCATTGCCCATCGGTTAGCAACGGTCCAGCGGGCAGATTGCGTGATTGTGCTTCACCGAGGGCAGGTCCGCGAAATTGGCACTCATGCCGAGCTGCTGGCTCGGGATGGTATCTACGCGCGTCTCTACCGCCTCCAGCACGAACGGGAACTCGCTGCCTGAGCTTATAGAAGCGCCCGTTGTGCCGCGATGGCGCGGCGGTGTTCCCGATAGGTGCGGGAGAAGATGTGGCGTTGGGAGCCGTCGCGGCGCAGGACGAAGTAGAGGAAGTCGTGGTCTTCTGGCTCGAGCGCTGCTTCAATGGCGTCGGGTCCAGGGTTGTTGATGGGTCCAGGAGGGAGTCCAGGGGTGGTGTACGTGTTATACGGATGGGCAGTCTGGAGCTCTGCGCGGGAGAGCGGCTTGCCGGGTTTGCCCAGCGCGTAGGCGGTTGTCGGATCTGCCTGGAGCGGCATACCGTGCCGGAGCCGATTCCAGAAGACGCCACTGATGCGGCGGCGCTCGTCGGGATGGGGGGATTCGGCTTCGATGATGGAGGCGAGTGTCAAGACCTCATGCCGCGAAAGTCCACGCTGACGAGCACGCTCGGCAAAGCGCTCCTCCCAGAGCCGGTTCTGCGCCCGCAGGAGGCGTTCGAGAACGTCCTCTGCCGGGTGGTTCCAGAACAGTTCGTAGGTATTCGGCATCAGGTAGCCCTCAAGCGAGGCAATGGGAATGCCCCAGCGGGAGGCAAAACTGTCGGAGAAGGCGAAAGCGAGGAAGCGGGCGGAGTCTACCCCTGCGTCTCGCTGCAGGAGTGAGGCAATCTGTCGCAGGGTAAGTCCTTCGGGGATAGTGACTCGAACCCGAGCGAGCCGCTGCCCGGAGAAGAGTGCCTGGAGCAGCTCCCAGTAGCACATCGTGGAATCGAAGCGGTGTGTTCCTGCCAGGACTGGCTTCTGGCTCAGCTGGGCGTATGCCATTGCGAACATCACGAAGAGCTCTGGGAATCGCAGGCGGCAGCATCGGGCGACCTGTTCGAAAGCTGCCCGTGCACGACTCCCCGGAGGTATCCAACACTGGGCGGGTTCCTCCAGCTGCTGCCCGAGATACAGTATGGCTCCGCCAAGCAGGAGCCCGAGAGCACCTACCCCGAGTAAGATCCAGCGCCAGAGGGCTGCCATCCAGGGCTCTGCGCCTGTTGCGATGCAAGAGACGAACAGCCTGTACTCGGCGTAGGACAGCATGCAAGGCGTGCGGTTTTCAGTAATTTCGCACCCCGGACGGAAAGGTGCCGGAGTGGTCGAACGGGCTCGCCTGGAGAGCGAGTGTGCTCCCACAAGGGGCACCGTGGGTTCGAATCCCACCCTTTCCGCACGCGACCCCGTAGCTCAGTGGTAGAGCAACGGCCTTTTAAGCCGTGGGTCGCTGGTTCGATCCCAGCCGGGGTCACAGGCGCGAGAACGGGCGGCATCAGAGCCGCCCGTTCCTTTTTGCCCGGTCTTTCCTCTGGCTTTACCGGGTGATAACGAAGCGCTCAACGGCTGCAAAGGGACCGGAGAGGAGCCGGATCCAGTAAGCACCCGCTGGCAGGGTACGGATATCGACCTCCTGCCGGTAGCCTCCGGCAGGGAGAATCCCTTCTACGAGCGTCAAGACACATTCGCCCATGCTATTGAGGACTTCCAGCCGGGTTGGCGCTTCGAAGCCGAGGCTGTACTCGACCGAGAGCACCCCATCGGAAACCGGATTCGGTTGGATCGGACGCAGCATGTAGCCCTCAGGAGAGAGGCGGATGAGCCGCCCGTTGACGAAGCAGCCAGCGAGCTCAATCCGGTTCGGACGAGTCGTGACCTCAACGCAGGCTTCCCGCTCAGGGAGCCGCAACTGCAGCTGCGGCTCAATGCGGAGAGCCTCGCCCAGGTAGGTTTGGAAGCGGAACCGAAGGAGCTCGCCATCGCCGGCAATAGGGGTCTGTCCGGCAGCAGAGAGCACCAGCCGCGCCATGTTCCCGGTTTCCGGAATTTCCTGCGCTTGGAGCTGCCACGTAGCGTCGAGAACGGTGCCGCGTTCGAGACTTCCCGGAATGTACTGCAGGAACGTGCTGTTGTAGCGGACCTCTGCGACGAAGGAGCGCACTGCCGCGGCAGCCCAGCTGCCACTCTGCCCGACAAGGGCAAGACCGAGCTGGTCGCCGGGTGCGGTGACAATCTGAGCCGGAGTCAAGGCATAGGCCGTTGCTACCCGGTACCCCTCGCCGCGGAGGATCACGGTGAGGTTCGGGTCAATCGTGTTGCGGATGGCAACCGTTGCCTGGTATGGGCGTGGAGCTGTTGGGCGGAAGCGAACGCGCACCCAGAGCGTGTCCCCGGCGGGAATGCGCACGGGGAAGACGGTGGGCTCCAGCAGCTCGAAGGCTGTGATATCACCTGCAACCAGGTCGAGCCCGTCGATGAGGATATCTCCAGCAGGGTTCGGGTTGATGACGGGGAACGTTCCCTCGGGCTCATCGCATGTCAAGACTCGCCCGAAGTCCAGCCCCTCTGCGGCGATAGTGTTGATGCAGCCACTGCCGAGAATTTCCACGCGGGTAACCGTCAGCGAATCCGGTGCTGGAGCAGCATCGGCGTGGATTTCTACAACTGCACGTCGGGTTCCAACCGCTTGAGGGGTAAAGCGGATTCCCAACCGGAGTTCGCCGCCGTTGCGCGCCAGGCGATAGGGGAAAGCAGGCAGAGGCTGCGTCCACGCGAAATCGGGATCACTACCGGCTGCCCAGCGGATGGCGCTGATGGTCAGCTCTGCCGTCGTGCTGGGATTCCGGAGCAGCAGAGCGGTCGGCTCTTCGGCAGATTCCCCCAGCAGGATGCACTCGAACGTGTGTCCTTGTGCTTCGAGCTTGGGCAGGATCCCAATCCCGCGCACGAAGCCTGTGACGGGCTCGGCATTCGTGAAGAAGGCGTCCACGCTGTCCAGGTGAAGCCCTTCAGCCTGTGGGGTGTAGCGGACCCGGATGCGCACCTCCGATTGCTCGTTCGGGAGCACTTCCACGGGATTCCCCGGCGAGGGCTGGGGCTCGATGGCAAGGAGCGTGAACGTTCCTGCCGGCGCAAGCCCACGGAGCCGGACATCGGTCAGGTAGGCTGGGCTAGAACCCGAGTTGCGCACGAAGAGCGTGGCTTCCTGCACAGTTCCCACGCGCCGCTCACCCCAGTCGTACGAGGTGATGTATGGACCTGCTTGCACAGCACGTCCACGCCAGTGCGAGATGTTTTTGTCCCCCGGCGGCGCATCGCAGACGAAGAGGACATCGGCTGTATGAGTCCCAATGGCGGTGGGTTGGTAGCATGGCAAGCGGAGCCGAATTTCCTGTCCCGGAGCGATGGTGATCGGCAGTGGTGGGTCTACAGTGTTCAGCGTAAAGGGTGGCTGCACGTTCTGAATGTCGCTGATGTGGAGCGTGTCCGTGCCGGGATTGCGGATGAGGAGCCCGGCTCCGGCACACACGGTGGTGTTGACGGGAATGGTGCCGGCATCCCAGTCTTCAACCCAGATATGGGGCTGCACGCCACGTCCACGGAGCGCCCAGCGGAACTCCGCACACTCGGTCCGGACCAGGAGAGTATCCCAGTCGTACACGCCGGGCGGATGTTCCTGCGTTGGACGGTACTGAATCTGGAACCGGTGGGATTCCCCACCGGCAAGCCGGCGTTCTGGCGGGATGGTACCGGCGACAATCTGGAAGGCACTTCCCTTGAGTAGGCGTGCCTCTTTGAGTATGGTCGCGCTATCCCGAGCGTTGACAATGCTGACAGAGACCACCTGCGTCTGCCCCAGACGCACCGCGCCGGCATCGATGGGCTCCTCAGGCTGGGCGACGAGACTGTCGGCAATGTACCAGACCGAATCAATAGCGAGATTGCCGGCACGGTCGAGTACCCCAATACGCGCAAAAGCAGAGAAGCGCTTGTCAATGACCTCGACGCGGAAGACGAAGCGCTCCACCTTCGGATAGGGCTTCAGCTCTTCTGCCGTCACGAAGCGCAGACGGTAGTTGTAGCTCCCTTCCAGGAGCTCAATCTGGGCAATCCCTTGGTCGATCTGGCGAGGATTATCGCCTTCCTTCCCATTGCGGATTTCCGTGGCGAGAATTTCCCAATCGCCGCAGCTGACTTGCTTGTGGAGTTCCGGTGGGAGCGTGTCGAGCTCATCGATTTTATTGATTGCCATCGCTGCCGGCCAGCCGTAGCTATCGTACTCGCTGAAGCCGTAGATGTAACCCCCGAAGGGGGTCTCTCCGATAATGCGGTGGGGACCCGGTTGCATGCGCAGGACCACCCAGTAGAGGTTGGTGCCCGGAATCCGCTGCCCGAGGAACTCTGGATTAGTCCGGTAGACATAGCGCCCGTCAACCTTGATGCTTTTGAGTTTGGTCTGGTCGGGATCGGCAGTATCCCCAATGGCGATGAGGTTGAAGTAATTCGTTGCAAAGGCTTTGTTGGCAGGGGTTTGGAAGACGGTCGAGCGGATGTACTGCTCCACCGGGGTGACAACAATCATGAAGGGGTCGAAGTTCGGGTCGTTGTCCCAGAAAGCCGAGTAGGAGTACTGCATGAGCAGGATAGGCTTATCTGCCTCCCAGATGGATTGCCCGTAGATGGAGGAATCATCAGGCACGGTGCTCTTGTTGTACTCCCAGAAGTCGCCTGCATACTGGAGCATTCCGGACATGCTGCCGCGCAACTCTCCATTGCGGTACCAGCGCACCGTGAAGCGAGTGTTCGGCTGCGCGGCGAGAACGCGGAAGAAATCCCCCTTGCGAGCTTTGCGCTGGTACTCAATGGTGACGTACCGCTTGCCCCATGCCGAGATAGGCGGGAGCATTTCAACGAGGAAATCGCGGCTGATGGGACCGACCTGCGGCATCATGGGAATCATCGTGCGCATGTGGAAGGAAATCAGCCCGATGGGCTTGTTACTGCTGATGCGGGTGCCGCTGAAATCGTTCTGTCCTGCCGGTGGGGCTCCGTCGCCCCGGACCATGTAGGTCTGTCCTCGGTTGAGGAGCACGGTGATGCGGTCCCCGATGCGGCGTCCACCGACAGTCCGTCCATAGCCTCGACCATAGAGCTGGATGGTGACCAGCGTCTGGTCCTCGGCAGCGACGATGACAAAGCCGTTCCCGCGCTGTTGCCCGAAGTCCTCGTAGTCATAGTACGACAAGTGCATGTACTCCGTCCCCCAGACGTTGACCGGCAGTGCTAAGTAACCGTCTGAGGTGTACTGCTTGCCGTTGAGCACGTAGACCGAGATAGGCTGTGGCGCGCTCAGACGAATGCCTTTCTGCGTGACGGTCTCGCTTTCCCGAATCTCCTCCGACCAGAACAGCTCCCCATTGAGGAGCGAAAAGGTCGTGATATCCATTGCCCGAACGGGCTTCCGAATAACGCGTCCGTCCAGCGCACTGAAGAGGGTGACTTCTGTGTTGTAGCTGGAGGTCACGTAAATTTCCAATAGCTGCCCTGGGTAGCCATCTACCTCATTGGGCGGGATGGCAATCCAGAATTCCCGCCCCTGCGCAGAGTTGTTCAGAATCCACTCCGCCGGAGGCACTTTGGCGCTCTGCCCCTGGACGGTAAGAGCAGCAAGGAATCCTACCACGACAGAACTCCAGCGCATCAGAAGGCTCCCAGAAAAAATGGACATAGACCGGCGCAAATATACGCCCCCTGCGCTATCCCGGCAGCCGGGGCAGACCCCTGCTGGCAAACCGGCACCGAGGGCGGTGTATTTTTGTAGGGCACAGAGCGTGAGGATGCAATGTTTTTCTCCGCAGTGCGCCACATTCACTTCGTTGGTATTGGGGGAATTGGAATGAGTGGGTTGGCGGAAATCCTCCTCCAGCAAGGGTTCCGCATCAGTGGCTCCGACCTTCTGGAGTCGGACAACACGGAGTCCTTGAAGCGCAAGGGGGCGGTCATCTACTACGGACACGACGCTGCACACATCGAAGGGGCTGACGTTGTTGTCTACTCCAGTGCAGTGGACCCTCGGACAAATCCCGAGACACAGGCAGCCAGTGAGCGCGGTATCCCGCTCTTACGGCGGGCAGAAATGCTGGCAGAGGTTGCGCGCCTGAAATACTGCCTGGCAATTGCCGGGACCCATGGGAAGACGACCACGACTTCACTGTGCGGACTGGTGCTCATCCGGGGCGGATTGGACCCGACAGTCATCGTCGGGGGACGGTTGCGCGGGCTGGGTGGGAGCAACGCCCGCCTGGGACGTGGCGAATGGATTGTGGTCGAAGCCGATGAGTACGACCGTTCCTTCCTCTCGTTGCTGCCGACCATTGCCGTGGTCACCAACATTGAAGAGGAGCATCTGGACATTTACGCAGATCGGCAGGATATTCTGGAGGCGTTCACGCGCTTTGCCAACAGTGTTCCTTTCTATGGTCTGGTGGTTGTCTGCGTCGATGATGACGGGGTCAAAGAGCTCTTGCCACGTCTGAGCCGCAAGGTGCGAACCTATGGGCTTTCTCCGCAGAGCGATGTCCGTGCGCGCCGGGTCCGACTTGCGGAGCGCTCTGCGCGCTTTGAGGTCTTTGCCGACGGGGAATTCCTCGGCGAGATTGCCCTCCGAGTCCCCGGTGTCCATAACGTCCGCAATGCTCTGGCAGCGGTTGTGGTCGGGCGCGAGCTCGGCATCCCGTTTGAGACTGTCCGGGAAGCCCTCGAGGAATTCACCGGCGTCTACCGCCGCTTCGAGATTATCGGTGAGCATGCGGGGGTGCTCTTCGTGGATGACTATGCTCACCATCCTACGGAGGTCCGGGCAACGCTGCAGGCAGCCCGCCAGGGATGGGACCGCCGCCTGGTCTGTGTTTTCCAACCCCACACGTACACGCGTACCCGTGACTTCGCCCCGGAATTCGGGAAAGCTTTCGAGGAAGCCGATATCCTCGTCGTCACCGATGTCTATCCTGCTCGGGAGGAGCCGATCCCTGGGGTCACCGGCGAGCTGATTGCCCAGGCTGCTCGGCGCAGTGGGCATCGTGCCGTGTACTATGCCCCGACCCTGGAAGAGGCAGCCTCGGTGGTGTCTTCCCTCCTCCAGCCCGGCGATATGCTGCTGACACTGGGTGCCGGCTCTATCTCTAAGCTGCACTCTCTGCTGGGGGTTCGGTCGCAACCGCAGCTGGTCTGAAATCGCACTTCCCCCAAACGAAGGAGGAGCGCAAGAGACTTTGTGGTGAAAAGTACTTTGCTCTGCAGTAAGTTTGTCGTCGGTGTCGGTGATGCATGTCCCACATTATGAGGCGAGGCGATGCGGAGGAGCGTGGTAACGCTACTGCTGAGTTTCTCTCTTGCGGGCATTGGAGAGTTGGTGGCGCAGAGTGGACACGGGGGGATGGGGTATTGTGCTATTGGGGTGCAGCAAGTGGTTGGGGAACGCTTTCGGCAGCAGCTGCGTGAGGCAGGGTATGGTGAGCTGCGCCCGCAGATGTGGAGCATCGGCGGTGGTGGAGCTGGCTGGATTGGGCGTGTCCTGGTGGGCGGCGAAGGCTATTGGCTTCTGGAGCAAACAGCGATGGGGAGTCGGGGGCACGTGCGGTTCGGTGGCAGCTGGGGCATGGCTACTGTTGGGTACGGAGTCCCGGTATGGAAGCATGCACGGGTGCTCCTTCTCGGGGCTATTGGTGGGGGAGGTCTTGTAATCCGGCTCTGGCAACCGCGGGAGCTCTCCTTTGGGAGTCTCCTGCAAGAGCCGACAGGAAGCACGACGTTGACAACGGGAGGCTGGCTTGCGCAGGTAAGTCTCGGAATTGATGCATGGCTCGGTCATGGCTGGTTCCTTGGGGTTCGGGTTGGGTATCTGCAGCCATTGGGCTGGGGTGGTTTAGCGCTTGAGGATCAAGCCCTTGCGGATGCCCCGCAACTGAAGCTACAAGGGATATCGGTGCGCTTTACCCTGGGCGGGGGTACTCCGTGGGAGAGAATCTACGCAAGGGACGGGCAGCACGGTGGTCGGGGATCTTGATCCCTTGCTCCACGAGAGAGTGCGGCTCGGGATTCTGGTGCTCTTGGTGCAGCACGGTGAATTGGACTTCCAGAGCCTCAAACGTCTGCTCGGGGTAACAGATGGAAACCTCGCGCAGCACCTTCGGGCGCTGGAGGAAGGAGGGGTCATCGAGGTGCAGAAGACGTTTCTCAGGCGGCGTCCCCGGACCACGTACCGGCTGACTCCGGAAGGGGAGCAGCGGTTTGCTGCCTACATTCGCTCTCTGCGGACATTGCTCGGCTCGTTTCTGGAGTAAATGTCCAACTTTCAGCAGCTCATTCATCATGCAGCGGGAAGTCAGCCAAGAGCAGCTTCGAGAGGTGCTCGAAACCCTTGACGTTCTCCATTTGCTCCTGGCAAAGGGACGGCAGGAACTACAAGAATTGGCGCCGTATCTGCTGAGCTTTGGGCTTTACTGGCTCCTCAATCTGGGTTCTGAGCTCGTGTTTGGGCGCGGGTGGTGGGCGGAGACATTGCTGGTGCCGTTCGCTGTTGCAACCTTCCTCCATCTCAGGCTTTTCGTGACAGTGCTGGTGTGGCTGGGTATAGGGATGCTGGTTGGGCTTCTCCGCGTGTGGGTAAAAGATCCGCTCGTAACCTGGGGGATGCTGTTTGCCGGGATTGGGATAGCAATGGCACTTGTCTATAGTCTCGCCGTTCACCAAGGGAGATTCGAAAGGGGGAAACTCCGGCTCGGTTCGCGGATTGGGATTATCTGGGGACTGCTCAGCGCTGGAGCGTGGCTTATGACGATCATTGGAGCAACGCAGCAGGGGACTTCCTGGGAACTCTTGACGGCTCTGTGGGGATATGCTATCGGGAGCGGGCTTGTCATCAGTGGTATTCTCTCTCCAATACTGTTGGTGATTGGCCTGCTGGGAATTTTCGGAATACCGCTTGCAGCGCTCTCTTTCCACAGCCTGGGGACTGTGCTGGGAATTTCCGCGGTCATGGCGGTGGGGATGAGCACCGTCGGGTTCGTCTTCCTGCTTCGCGGTCTGCGTGCGGGCACCCAGCACGCCTACCGGAGCTTTGCCTGAAGAGGATCTCAAAGGTACTTCGTAGTTTTGCAGGCGTCTTATGGGACCGGAGGGCGATGGAGGTGGTGACCGTCCAAAGTGCCCCATCCGCAGTGACGCTTGACCGCATTGTAGAGCTGCTCGGGGAGGAGCAAGCGCGCTATCTGCTGGAACATCGCTGCACCACAATTCCGAAGGAACATCTCCAGCTTCCCGGTCCGGATTTCGTGGATCGGGTTTTTGTCCCCTCGGACCGGAATCCCCGCGTACTGCGCAATCTGCAATGGATCTTCAACACCGGTCGGCTTGCGGGGACGGGCTATCTCTCCATCCTCCCGGTGGATCAAGGTGTAGAGCATTCGGCGGGCGCGAGCTTTGCGCCGAACCCCATCTACTTCGACCCCGAAAACATTGTGCGCCTGGCACTCGAGGGCGGCTGTAATGCTGTGGCTTCGACCTTCGGTGTCTTGGGCAGTGTGGCGCGCAAGTACGCACATAAAATCCCCTTCATTGTCAAGATCAACCACAACGAGCTGCTGACCTACCCGAATAAGTACGATCAGGTGCTCTTCGGAACTGTTCGGCAAGCGTATGACATGGGGGCGGCAGCAATTGGGGCGACGATCTACTTCGGCTCTGCCGAAAGCAGTCGGCAGATTCGGGAGATTGCCGAAGCTTTCGCCTATGCGCATGAGCTGGGACTGGCAACCGTGCTGTGGTGCTACCTGCGCAACAGCGCCTTCAAAGCGGACAAGGACTACCACGTTGCTGCAGATCTAACGGGGCAGGCGAATCATCTAGGGGCAACGCTCCAGGCAGACCTCATCAAGCAGAAGTTGCCCGAGACGAATGGGGGATTCCTCGCCCTGCGGTTCGGGCGCACCAGTCCGCTGGTCTACGAGAAGCTCACCAGCGACCACCCCATAGATCTGTGCCGCTACCAGGTTGCCAACTGTTATATGGGGCGCATTGGGCTTATCAACAGCGGAGGCGAGTCCAAGGGTGCCAGCGACTTTGCCGAAGCTGTCCGTACTGCGGTCATCAACAAGCGTGCCGGCGGAATGGGACTGATCTCCGGGCGGAAAGCCTTCCAACGCCCAATGGCGGAGGGGGTTCGGCTGCTGCACGCGATCCAAGATGTGTACCTCTGCCCGGAAGTGGATATTGCATAAGCGTACAGCACTGCTGGTGCTGCGTGGTATGTGTTATAAGCAGTAAGGAGGTCTGTGCCATGCGTTCGGTGAGGAAACTCGGTTCACTTCTCCTCCTCGTGCTGCTTTGGGGGTGTGCGAAGGAAGAAAGCTCGACGGGTCCCGGAACAGCACCGAACTACTTCCCGCTCGCGGTAGGTAACTGGTGGGTTTCTACAACAGTCGAGCTCGATACCAATGGCAATGAGGTTGCCGGAACGGAGAGCCGTGACTCGATGGTCATCGTCGCTCAGACCCAGCTGGAGGGCAGAACAGGGTTCGTTGCCGTGACACACCACCAGGACGGGACCACTGACACGACCGTCCTGAGTGCCAGCGGAGGGAAGCTCTACCTGTACTTCCATGCCCCACAGGAAGTGGAATCCCCGTTTGACCTCCTCACTGGCTGGGTGCTCTGGATTGATGCAACTCAGGCGCAGTGGACCACAGCGAGTGTGTCCGATACCCTCGAAGGTATTCAGCTGTTTGATACCACAGGGACTCTCAGGCTGCAGCTGACAATTCGGGGTACTCGTGGAGGGACAACCTCAGTGACCATTGCGGAGAAGAATCAGACTGTGCAGGCGCAGGAATTTGTCCATACAGTCCAGCTCCAGGGTACATTCGTGCCCGATGGGCAGTCAACCAGCATTTCCCTGCAGCTGACTCAGACAATGCGGAGCTGGTTTGCAGAAAATGTTGGTGAAGTCCGTTCCCGGCAGGAGCCTGGGCTATTGACAATCCAACTGCCACCACCGCTGCCCCCTTGGCGGCAGAAGACTGAAGGGCAGCAGAGCGTGCTGGTCAACTATCGGGTGCAGTGAAGCGTCTCCTATGCTGCCGTAGTGGTGGTCGGTGCGGAGGGTTCGCCTAACTGGTAGGGCAGCGGTCTTGAAAACCGCCGGGCGATGAGCCCATGAGGGTTCGAGTCCCTCACCCTCCGCTACTC
>Ga0105160_1000057_pt1 | contig 57295 bp, 45 predicted proteins | sample GXS110809BmetaG_FD_89591 | JGI IMG/M metagenome (GOLD analysis project Ga0105160, IMG submission 89591) | Hot spring microbial communities from Gongxiaoshe hot spring, China to study Microbial Dark Matter (Phase II) - GXS 110809B | ecosystem: Environmental > Aquatic > Thermal springs > Hot...
CACCAGGACTTTATCGGCCAAAGGGTCCAGAAACGCCCCTTCGAGCGTGCTCTGGTTATACGTGCGGGCAATCCAGCCGTCTATCCCGTCGGTCAATGCCGCCGCAGCAAATAGCAGCGCTCCTGTCCAGACTGCCCATGCGGACTCCATGCCGAGGAAAATCCCCACAAAGGGGGCAAGCAGGAGACGGAGCAGCGTCAGTGCGTTCGGCAATGTCAAGACCATACCTCCTGCACTGCCCGGAAGACAATCGCAGCAAAGTGCTCTGTCTCCAGCGACGCCGAGCCGACCAGCACACCGTCAACGTAGGGCTGGGCGAGAATATCGCACACGTTCTGCGCTGTGACGCTCCCACCGTAGAGCACGGGCACTGTGGCAGCATGCCCGCACTGCTGCACGAAACGGTGTATGAAAGCGTGAGCCTCAGCGATCTGCTCCGGCACCGCAGCCACCCCGGTGCCGATCGCCCATACGGGCTCATAGGCGATCAAAAGCCGCTCCCAGCCAGTTTCGGGCAGCAGTTCGAGCCCGCGCCGGAGCTGCTCTCCGAGTACCCGCTCCGTGTGCCCGGACTGCCGCTCCGAGAGCGTCTCCCCAACACAGAGCACCGGACGCATGCCGCAGGCAACCACCTGCCGCAGCTTCCGGGCGATGCGCGCGTCATCTTCCGCCGCATACCGGCGGCGTTCCGAATGCCCTACCAACACCAGCGTACAGCCCAATTCCTGCAGCATACGCGCGGAAATCTCGCCCGTGAAGGCACCTTCGAGCTCTTCGTGGCAATTCTGTGCCCCCCAGCCGATTGGGCTTCCCCGAAGGACACGGCGGACCGCCTCCAGGCTGGTAAACGGTGGGCAGACGACCACGCCGACGTGCTGCTGGTGCTGCAACATGGGTTCTAAGCGTGCCCGAAGCTGCTCGGCAAGCCGCTCTGACTGCGACGGTGTGGGGTACATCTTCCAATTGCCCAGCACCCACTTCATTGGCGGCGTCCGCGAACGTTTTCGATACGGTAGCTGCGCAGGTCCTGGCTTGCCTGAAAGCCTGTGCCTTCGACCACCTCCGTTGGCGTCACAATGCGGACGGCAGCAGGGGAAAAATACTCCCGGCGACGCTGGTCCCAGAAGAGTTCCGTTGTCTCCAGACGGCGCTCCTGCAGGTACGAGCGCGCCAGCACCCGCCCGAAGGCTGCCATTATGCCGCCGCGCTCATCAATGCGGGCGCTATCGGCAACGAGGTCTCCCACGGCAGCCCCATCCCGGTAAAAGCGCACCCGCACAGCTCCCCGGAACCATGTCTGCCCGAGTTCGGGAAGCGCCAGAGCCGTATCGGCTTCAAGCTCGGCACGCACACCGGCAGAATCAAGCAGCACAAGGTGCACCCCAAGCGCGTACTGTGGCGGCATCCCGCGCAATGAATCCTCCGGAAACAGCTCTCCCTCCGGTCGCACTCCCCCGGTCGAACAGGCACACACCAGGAGCAGCAGACCTATGCCACGGCAATACCACACTACGGAAGCGCCTGCCACAGTGCCACAAGCTCGTGCAGGAAACTCTCCACCTCCGCCAGCGGAAGCTGTGTCTCCGGATCGCTCAACGCCTGCTCTGGATTCGGATGGGTCTCGAAAAAGATTCCATCCACCCCCACCGCAACTGCCGCCCGCGCCAATGCCCGCACAAACTGCCGTTGCCCCCCGGATCGCTCCCCAATGTTGGGTTGCTGCAGGGAATGCGTTGCATCGTAGAGCACCGGACACCCGGTCTGCCGCATGACGACCAGAGAGCGGAAATCCACCACCAAATCCCGGTATCCAAACATCGTGCCTCGCTCGGTCAGCCAGACCGTGCTGCCCCCACCGAGCCTGACTTTCTCCACCGCATGCACCATTGCCTCCGGTGCCATGAATTGCCCTTTCTTGATGTTGACCGGCTTGCCCGTGGCTCCAGCCGCCATCAGCAAATCCGTCTGCCGGCACAAAAATGCCGGAATCTGGAGCACATCCACGTACTGCGCGGCTCGCCGGGCTTCCTCTGGAGTGTGCACATCGGTCAAAACAGGTACCCCGTATGTGTGGCGAATCTCTGCCAGCACTTCCAGCGCCCGTTCGTCTCCTATGCCCGTAAAGGAGCGGGCGCTGGTCCGGTTTGCCTTGCGGTACGAAGCCTTGAACACAAGTCGTACGGGCAACGACGCGCAGACCCGGCACACATGCTCTGCTACCGTGTGCACAAGCTCCCGGGATTCCACAACACAGGGTCCAGCAACGATGAGGAGTGTGCGTTCCATGATCGGCGGCAAAATTAGGAAAGCCGTGCTGCTCTGCTTTCTCTGCGCTGCCGTACTCCGAGCAACCCCTCAGGACAGCCTCCGCACGTTGCCCGATTCCGCTCGCTGGATCGGCGCAGAAGAGGTTGCCTTGGCGCTATTTGCCTACATCACGGTCCCCGTCTGGGTCAGTGTCGGGATTGCCTCTATCCTGTCCCCGACTCTGCTGCTGGAACAGACAGAGTCTGGATGGCGTCTGGGATGGTCGGCAGGAACCGGCATCGGATGGAGCACACAGAGGCAGCCATTGCGCTTCTCAACTCTCCGGCTCCAGATCGAGAGAGAGTCTCTCCAGCGAGGGTCTCTATCGGTGAGCGCACTTTTTGACTGGAACGCCGTACCGATTCTGCTTCCGGAAATCCTCCGGCTCGGAGGAAGTGTGGGATTCGGAGGCGAGCCCCTTGGCAATGGCTGGCGTTCCCACCTGCAGGCAGAGGTCTGGCTGCGGAATGCCATGGGCGTATGGTATTTGGGCATGTTCCCGCAACACTCCCTCGGCATTCGCCTGCGGTACCGCCCTTGGTCGGCTACTTCGCGCTGGCAGCTTGCCCTGGGCTACTGGTCTACCTTCGTCTGGTGAGCTGTGGTGACGGTTCAGAGCCCCTATTTTCGCTCCCGAATGGTGTGTTCAACCTCCATGCGGCTGGGCACGCTCTGGACAACGGTGTTCTGTGCACTGCTGACCGCAGCAGAGGCACCGGCACAGCGCCTTCTGTGGCTTGGGCGACTCCCGGGAGGCAGCACCAGCGAAGCCCGGGCTGTCTCCGATAGCGGTCCCGTCGTGGTCGGCAGAGCGGAAAACGTCAACTACTATTGGCGCGCCGTCCGGTGGACGGAAACCGAAGGGCTCATCTCACTGGGAACCCTGGGTGGGAGCTCAAGCGAGGCAACAGGGATTTCTCCCGACGGACGCTTCATCGTCGGCAAAGCACAGGATAGTTTGGGGCGGTGGCGCGCTGTGCTCTGGAGCTCCGGGGGAATGCGCGAGCTGGGGACTTTGGGCGGACGGGAAAGCGAAGCTGCCGCCGTGTCCGCCTTGGGGGCGGTTGTTGGAAAAGCCGCCAATAGCAGCCTTCAGCTCCGCGCCTTTCTCTGGAGCGAGACTGCCGGTATGCGCGACTTAGGCACGCTTGGCGGGGCAGAGAGCGCCGCGCTCTCCATTGCTCGCGACAGCCTTGTCATCGTGGGCTGGGCAGAAAACCCGGATCGGAACCCTCGCGCCTTCCGCTGGACACCGGTAACAGGGATGCTCGACCTAGGCACGCTCGGCGGCATCCGCAGCGAAGCCTACGGAGTCTCCGCCGATGGCTCGGTTGTGGTCGGGCGTGCAGAGAATTCCGATCGCCTCTGGCGTGCCTTTCGCTGGACAGCGGCAACGGGAATGCTCGAGCTGGGAACGCTCGGCGGACGGGAGAGCGCCGCTTTAGCTGTCTCTGCCGACGGCTCCACCATTGTAGGCTGGGCAGCTACGCCCAGCGGGGATTGGCACGCCGTGCGCTGGACCCCCTCCACAGGGCTGCAGGACCTCAACGTCGTCTATGCCCGCCTGCTGGGGCTTTCAATCCTCTACGCCGCCACCGGCGTTTCGGCCTCCGGACGCTACATTGTCGGCTATGGAATCAACGCTGCCACCGGACGCCAGGAAGCCTTCCTCCTGGATACAGAGCCGCAGATTGCTATCGCTGAGCCACCTGCAGGAGCAGCACTGCCGTACTGCTATCCGACTGTTGTCACCGGCGCGGGCACGCTCCTGTGCTATATTCCCGAGGGCATGCGCGCCGAGCTGTTGCTGACCGATCTTCTGGGACGTCCACTGGCGCTACCTACCACAGAACTGCCTGCCGGCGAACACCGATTGCAGCTGCCGTACTTGGCTCCCGGCACCTACTTCCTGGTGCTCCGGCTTGGGGCAGCGGTATTCTGCCGCCCCGTGTGTGTCCTGCAGTGAGTGCCTACTGCACTCGCCACCGCACACCAACGTAGAGCAGCCGCCCCTCCAGCGGTCCCCACACCAACGAGGCATCGAAATACGGACTGCGAGGATTCTGCGGATCCAGAATTGCCGGGCGTTGCAGGGCATTGGTGACATTCTCCACCCCGAGGTAGATATCCCAGGCTCCCAGCCGGTACGTGAGCTGCCCATTGAGGCGCACGACCGCCGGGAAGCGTTCTGCCCAGCGAAGGCTGTCGGGATTCTCTGCCGTGGACGGGAGCCGACCGGAGCTGTTCCAGAGGACGGTCGCATCCGCCTGCCAACGCCCTTGTGCCGGTGCATAGCTCAGAGTTGCCAGCACACGGTGGGGCGATATCAGCGGACGCCGCCGCCACTGCCCGCCTGTCCGAGCCCAGACATCCCACCAACGGTATGCCAGGCGCATCTCAATCCCAAAGAGCCTGCCCTCCAGCTGCACGAGGGCAGATGTAGCCCGCGCGTACCCTACATCCTGCACAAGCAGCAGCCGAGCGCTGCTGTCCAAATCCGGCACAACCTGATTGCGGAACTCCGTTCGATAGAGCTCCAGATCAACCGTCCAGATTCTGCCCACAGGTACCAACACCGTCACCGAGCCGCCGTAATTCCATCCCCACTCCGGCGACAACCGCCCGAAGACAAGTTGCCGCGAGCTGAGAAAGAAAGGCAGATTGTCGGCAACGGGATTCGGTATACGCATTCCGCGCCCGACCGAGAGGCGAGTGGTTACTCCCGGCAGAGGCTGCCATCGCAGATAGGCGCGCGGGGTCAGAAATGCCCCCGCAACACTGTGCCAATCGCCTCGGAGACCGGCAACCAGTAGCAGCTCCTCCCGCGGACGATACTCCATTTCGGCAAACAGACCAGGCGCCACCTCCTGACGCTTCCAAGCTGTATCGGCAAAGCGTTCATCGTACACGTCCAGCAGCATATCAGCTCCCGCACGCACTCGGATGCGGCTTTCCTCCCCGACGAAGAGCACTTTGAGCAGCCCGGTCTGCTGCACTCCATCATAGCGGCGTTGTCCGAGCGTCGCCTGAAGCTGCTGCCCGCTTACAGAGAGCCGTAGTCCCAGTTGCGCGCCTTCGGTAAGCTCTAGCGCTGTCTTGGCGATGAATTCTCCTCGGCGCCCGAGAATGTCAACTGAATACGCCCGTTCGGGAGCCACACCGCGGAGGGTGCCGCCGTGCCGCTCATCTATCAATCCCCTGACCAGGAGCTGCAGCTCGGGATTCCCGGCAGAAAGGAGGCGCACCATGCCGTTGAGCTGCCGCGCCAAGGGCATGTCAATGAAGCCATCTCCATTCGCATCCCTCTCCCATCCAGCCCACCGACCGTGGAGAAATCCCATCCCGTGCCACTGCTGCCCCAGCGACCGCGCCGAGATCAGATTTGCCTCAAACCGCCCCACCGAGCTGCCGTAGAGATTGGCAAAAAACGAGGTACCGTCGTACGGCTTGCGGTAATCGATGCTAATGCTGCCTGTCAGTCCTTCGTAGCCGTCTACCACTGAAGCAGCGCCTTTGGAAATTGCAATGCCCTCCAGGAAGGGTCCCGGCACGTACTCCCACTGGAACGGCAGCGAGAGCCCTCGGAACGCCGGCACCGCCTCAACGAGCGTCTGTACGTATGCGCCGCTGAGCCCCACCATCTGGATATGCCGCGCTCCGATGAGCGGATCGGAGAAGGTTGCCTCTACCGTTGGGCTTTTCTCGAACGATTCCGCCAGTGTACAGCACGCCGACTGCTCGAGCTGCCGCAGCGTGATGTGCTCGGTCTTGACCGGTGCAGCGGAAATCGTTGGCGCGGTGCTCTCAACGGCAATGCGGGGCAGCTCACGCCCGGCTTCCAATACCAGCCGCAGTTCCCCCTGGAAATGGCGTGGCAGCACCGTGTCCACATCTTTGTAGCCCAGAGCGCTGATATGCAAGGTATCAGCTCCGTGCGGTCGCGCAAGCCGGAAACGCCCATCCTGTGCCGTGAGCGCCCCGACGGTAGTTCCCTTCCACTGGAGCCGTGCCCCGGCAAGCGGTCGCTCGTTCCCATCGGGATCACGCCCGTAGAGCACCCCCTCGATGACTGTTTGCGCCACTGCAGGCAGTGCAGCCAGCCCACAGAATATGCTCAGTGCACAGAGTGTCCGGCGCATGGTGTTGCTCAAAACTTGTTGCACATTTGCAGAACACGGATGCGATTTTCCCACTGCAGCAACAAGCTGCAGCTCGGAGGCAGAGCCATACACTCGCAGAACACGGATGCGATCTTCCCCAAGCGGTTGATGAAGCAGTCGCTAGCGGATAACGAGGGATACGCCTATCGGGGGCTCAACACCGCAGGACACACAACACCACGGGAAGGCAGGAGCGTCTCCACGGATGCTCTTCGTTCCCTCCCACAGGCAGCGAAACACGTGCAGTATATTCGACCCACCTGAGGATGATGTCGCCGAGGGGTTGTCTCCCCTCCCATCGTTCACCCCGGGATGCGTGAACGGCTATATCAACAGCTCCATGGAGGCAGTGTTCTCCAGGGCAACACGGCTTATCCTGCCACGCCCTCTGCGGGCATGCGCTCTGGCAACAGTCTTCCTCCATCACTGTTTGCACCACACAGCACATATCCCCGCACTGCGTCACCGGGCTGGCAACAGCAGTAAGCAAGAACGCCGTCACCCATCCTATTCCCAAGCCCCACAGCCTCTCCGTATGCATTTCTGCCCACGCATTGTGCAGCTACAGACGAGGAGGGTCTCCTCAAGAGTGTTCCCAGCGGCTGCGCTGCCCGTCTGAGCCTGAGCTCGGCAGACTTGCGTAAATTTGCTGACCGGCTGGTCGGTCAAACTCTGGCAGCGCCGATGGATCCCACTCTTCGCGATGCGCTCCAGGTTGCCAAAAAGGTCTTCAGCGAGAACAAAGCCTTCACGCTCGTAACGCACTCCTCAGACGGCATCTGGGCAGGCAAGGCGTACTTCGGTGAAGAGGACGGCTACCTCTACGTTGCCCTTGAACAAGGGCGGAACTACCGGAACGTCATGGAGAACCCGCATGTCTTTTTCGTGATCGAGCGTGGGGTGCCGGACCGCTTTATCCAAGGCGAGGGAGTTGCCGAGTACTTAGGACCCATTGAGGAGCGCCCAGAACGCCACATTATCTTCCGGAAGGCGCTCGAACTGGTGCTCTTTGCCAAGCTCATCCCCGGGGTGCAGCTGTTCCGAATCCGTCCCACGCGGCTGTTCATCTCGGACTTCACCCAGGAGTGGAAGCCGCGGGCAGTTGTGGAAGTAACCGAAGAGGTGCTGGAGTACTTCCGAACGGCGCTTCGTTCTCGCATCTCCCGCTGGACTCTCTACTGGAAGGCTATTCGCCCGTTTGCCTTCCCGGCTACACTGGCGCCCGTATTGCTCGGCTCTCTGATTGCCCCGGTCTTCGACTGGGTACGCTTTGTGCTGACGCTGCTTGGGACAATGCTGGCGCACGCCGGCGTGAACGTCATCAGCGATTACATGGACTGGCGGCGCGGAGCCGATACCTGGCGCGTGCTGGGTTCGAGCCGCGTGCTTGTGGACGGCATGATGTCTCCGAAAACCCATGTGCGCCTTGGGATTGCTCTCTTGCTGGCTGCCGCTGCAATCGGGGTCATTCTGGTAACAACCAGCGGTCCGGCGGTGTGGTTGCTCATGGCGCTGGGGGCTGCAATTGGGATTTTCTACACCGTGCCACCGCTTGGGCTCAAGTACCGCGCGCTGGGCGACCTTGCCGTCTTTCTTGCCTTCGGTCCGCTGATGGCACTGGGTGCATACTACGTGCAGACTGCTACGCTCGATTGGCTTCCGGTCTGGCTCTCAATCCCGATTGGCTTGTTGACAATCGCCATTCTGCACGGCAACAATTACCGCGACATTGCCGAGGACCGCGCTGCTGGATACCACACGGTGGCGAGCTTGCTCGGACCGCGCGGCTCGGCGTACTACTACGTCGGGCTCCTTGCGGGGGCATATCTGAGTGTGCTCCTGTTTATCGGGTTGGGGTGGCTGCCGCTGTGGTCGCTGGCAGTGTTGCTGACGCTTCCGCTGGCGTGGCGCAACATTCAGGTTGCCTTCAACCATGCGCGGGTAGCCTTTAGCTTCCTGGATTTGCTCACGGCACAGCTCCACCTGGTGTTCTCGCTGGCGCTGGTTGCCGGAATTGTGCTGCAGCGCATTGTGCCTTTGGGGTAACGCAGAGCAATGCCACGGTGGGATCTACGTGGATTTCCCTTCGGTGGACTGGTGCTGGCAGCAGCGTGGTGGTTTGTGCTCTTCTCGCCTTGGACAGCGCCGGCGCGAGCCTTCTGGTGGGGCATGGTTTTTGCCACCGGGACCCTGTTGGGCTATAGTGCCTGGGTACTGCGAGGACAGTGGGAAGAGGTGCTGCAGGTGGAGGTCCGTGGGATTGCCCTTGGGATTGCATCGGCAGGGCTTCTCTACGGACTCTTCTGGGGAGGGCATGCGGTGCTGGTTACTCTGTTTCCTGAAAGCCATGCTGCTATTGCCAGCATCTACCGGCGGCGGGCAGAGGCACCAGCGTGGCTGATTGCGACGATGCTACTTGTCTGGATTGCGCCGGCAGAGGAGATTTTCTGGCGGGGAGTTCTCCAGCGCTACATGCAGCGGAAGCTCCGTCCCGTGTGGGCATTGCTGGGGTCAGCACTGCTCTACGCGCTGGTCCACGCCTGGTCGGGCAACCTTCCATTGCTGGTAGCTGCCTTCGTGCTCGGGATTGCCTGGGGTGGGCTGTTCCTGTGGACGGGCTCGCTGGTGCCAGGGATACTCTCGCATGCTCTCTGGGATGTGCTCGTGTTTGTGGTCATTCCCTTGCAGTAAGCCATGCGGGCAGTTGTGGTCCGTGCACACGGGGAAGTGCAGCAGGCGTTAGAGTACAGGAACACCGTGCCAGAGCCAACGCCGGCCGAGGGCGAGGTTGTGCTCCGCGTGCGGGCAACTTCGGTCAATCGTGTTGATCTGGTTCTTCGCCGAGGATACCCGGGGCTGACGCTTTCATTGCCGCACATTCTCGGTGGGGACATCGTCGGCGAGGTGGTCGAACAAGGCAAAGGGGCTCAGCTGCCGGTAGGCACCCGCGTGGTGGTGTATCCGCTGGTGTGGTGCGGGCAGTGTGCACTGTGTCGACGGGGATTGGAGAACCTGTGTGTGAACTGGCAGTACCTCGGCATGCACCGTGCGGGTGGATATGCAGAATACGTCGCCGTGCCGGAGCGCTGCTGTCTTGTCCTGCCGGAGTCAGTCTCTGACACTGATGCGGCATGTCTTCCCGTTGCGGGGTTGACGGCAGAGCATGCCCTGGCTGTGGCGCAGCTCCAGCCGGGGGAACGTCTCCTGGTATGGGGTGCGACCGGAGGCATGGGAGCCTTCGTGCTCCAGCGTGCACGGCAGCAAGGCGCATTCGTGATTGCCACGACGCGGCGGATGGAGCATGCTGAGCTGCTTTCCCGCTGGGGTGCCGATTGGGTCCTGCCGACCCATCCACCGGAAGCTGTGGCAGAAGCCGTGCGCGAACGGTTCCCCGAAGGACTCGATGTGGTGCTCGATTACGTCGGACCGCTGACCTTCCCGACAAGCTTTGGGCTCCTGCGCAAAGGTGGGCGGCTGCTCTTCTGCGGGATTCTGACCGGGCGGGAGACAGTGCTGAGCCTTCACCAGGCGTACTTACGCCACGTGAGCTTGCACGGGGTGTACTTGGGCAGATTGGAAGAACTGCACAGACTCGTGGCGCTCGTCGCAGCCGGGGAGCTCCGCCCGTACATCGGGGGCGTCTACCCTCTCTCGGAAGCTGCTCGGGTTCACCAGTTGCTGGAAAGCGGTCAGCTCATCGGGAAAGCGGTGTTGATGCCGTAGAGGGCTTCTGCTGCAGGCCGTATCCTACCGCTCGCTAGCGGGAACGAGGCGTATCCAAATTGCCAGGGAGAATCCTAAATTCGCCCCGTGGCGTGGGAACATCAGACGCCTGCGCCAGGTAAAAGCGCCCCGTGTGCATCCAAGGGGAGCACTGTTGCGTGTTCACCTTGCCTGCACAAGCGCAGTTTCGGTGGTTGTTCCACAGCGCAATGGTGCTCCCGATGATCGGCTCACGGTTTTTCTCTCGGCACACAGGAAACGTGCATGGATTCACCCAGTGGTTTTCGCAAGCCCGCATGGTGCTTTTCAGCATGCTACTCTGCTGCATGACGGCGCTGCGAGCGCCAGCACAGAACATCGTCGAAGCCTCTGATTCGCTGACGGGCTTCTGGATCAAGAAGGTTGTCAGCAACACGCAGATTCCCTCCGGGGTGACGTTCTCGTACACGATCTACTTTTCCTTTCCCGCCGGGACGCAGAACGTCACGATTACTGATGTGTTGCCACCAGCTCTGGTCTTCCAAAGTCTTTCGGTGACCAGTGCGTGTCCTCCAACAAGTACCAACGCACCTCCGCCTGGCTCGAATGGGACAGTTTCCGTCATCTGGGGGGCGCTTCCCAACGGCTGCTCCGGCTCGATGACGATTGTGGTGTCGTTCCCCAATGGCACGACGTGCAACGGTGCAACCGCACGTAACCGCGTATGCCTTGCTGGTTCGGTACTCATCAACGGGCAAGTGATTTTCCGTGAATTCTGCACGCAGTTCGTATCCACTACCGCGCAAGCAGCCAGTACCTGGAGCATCCAAAAGCACCTGCTCGGCTCGACCTATGTCGGGGGAAATTGCCCGCGTGCGTTCGCCGGCGACACGGCGACGTACCTCATCTGCTTGACCAATAATCCCGGGCAATGGGGTTGGAATGGGCAGCTCAATCTGGTCAATGGCACAGTGACGGACGTCCTGCCCACGGGAGCACAATTCATCAGTGCCTCATGTCCAGTCAACGTCAGCGGGCAAACGATTACGTGGAACGTCGGCAATCTCTCCGGCACGCAGCCATACAACACGCAGTGCTGCACGCTGAAAGTGTACTATCCGCCGAGTACATTCCCCGCAAATTCCCAAATCACGAACACCGTCACGCTAACCGGGCAAACAGGAAGCCCGCAGGCGCCGTGCGGTCCTCTCCAGCAATCGAACACGCTCTGTTGGCAGAAAGTAGCTCCACCACCGCCAACCACAACGGCACAACTCTGGAAGTGGGTCTCCACCAACACACAGCCTGGGTGTGGGGGCACCTACACGATCTGGTTCTGCAACACAGGCCAGTTACCGATCTCTTCGGCGACAATAAAGGATACCCTGCCCAGTGGTGTAAGCTTTACCAGCTTTGGGTACACCGATCCGGGCTTGACAGTAAACCAGAGTGGAGGTATCATTACCGCAACGCTCAATAGCACTCTTCAACCTGGGCAGTGCCGCCAGTTCTCCATCAACTTCAGCATTTCGCCGACGGCAACACCAAACAGCACCATCACCAATTGCGCCTGGGCGCAAATTCCAGGTCTGCAGCCCTTGCAGTCCTGCGCTTCCTTTGTTGTCCAAGCCCCAGCCCCGAGCGCCTGCATCGGCAAGGAGATTTGCTCACCGCAGGCATCGTACACGCCAGGGCAAATCGTGCGGGTGCGCTTCCGTCTGCAGAACATCGGCGGGCAATCCATCAACGGAGCAACGCTGGTAGATAACCTCCACCCGAGTTTGCAGTATGTCGGAAACCCGAGCTTCTACACCAGCAACGCCTGGAACACGCCGTGCAATCCCACCTCCGGCACCAGTCCCTGGACACCTGCACCAACGTTGACTGTAAGCGGGCAAACCATCACGGTGAGCAACATCACTATCCCGGCAACTTGCCAGAACCTCTTCTGGAACGGTTGCGGCTACTACGGCAATGCTGGTGTGCCGTTCTACTGGATCGAGTTCGACGCCAAGATCACTGATACTGCTGCACTCGGCAACATTCCGAACAATTACACCCTCTCCGGTGGTGGATTGTCGCAGCCAGTGACCTCGAACACTGTGTATCTCTTGGTCACCGGGACGACAGGCTTCACGCTCGAAAAACGCGTCGCCAAAGACACCACCAACTGGCAATCCTCGCTGACGGCGAGCGCCGGTGCGACGGTCAACTACCGCCTGCGGATGAACCTCACGGGCACGGCACCGCTGCGCTACGCCACCTTCGTTGATTTGCTCCCGATGGATAACGGTTCGAGCGATGGCAAAATCCTCCAAGCCTGTGCCCCGCGCGGCAGCCAGTATAGCCTCACGTACCAAAGCACCGTGGCGAGCACACCCGCCAGCACCGGCTACGCGAATGCTGCCACGACGCTCGCCAACGCCAATGCAATCAGCTCGGCGATTGGTGCACCGGCGCTCTTTCCGACGAGCTGTGGCACTGCTGGAAGTTGGAGTAGTGGCATTGCTGCCGGTGCGAAGAATCTCGGTTTCGTCTTCGGAACGGTTGGGGCTTCTGCGTCGCCACTCTCAGTGGTCGTCGCAGCGAAACTCGACCCACAGGCACAGCCCGGGCAGATTGCCTGCAACACTTTTGCTGCGGGAGGAGCCGTGCGGCACCTACTCAATAGCAGCACCATCCAGGACGTGCCGATCGGTGCTCTTGAATCGGCGCCGGTCTGCGTGACCGTGGACTCTTCTGCACGGTGTTATCGCGTGCAGCCTGCTGGCTCAATTCCAACACCGGTCGGCGTTGTCTCGACCCCGAAGGGCGATGCCTGCAAGTACCAGTGGACTGTGTCGATTGTGAACCCCGGTCCGGCTACCCAGGGCTGCGTCAGCTCACCGCAAGGGCAAGTCACTCCGAGCAGTTTCGCGGTCCCGACGGGAACGTCTTCCCTGACGCTGACCTTCGTGGACATCCCACCGCAGGATCAAGTGGCGTGCTTCATCTTCGGTACACTCGATGCTGCAGGCACCTGCACGCCATGCGACACACTCTGCGTTGACCTGCCGCCGTGCCCGAAAGACACTTGCTGCCCACGCTTTGAGCGAGTGGAGATCAAGTGCAAAGGGCGCGATAGCTTGGGCAACCAAGTCTATCAACTCTGTGCCAGCGGGACGTTGCCGTGCAAAGCATCTATCGTCTTGACAAGCCCGGATGGGAGCTTCACCCCCGCGGCGTTCTCAGCAGGTCCAGGCGCCTTCACGCTCTGCACGGACTTCACCGATCTGCCGCCAGCGGCATCGGGTGTAATAACGGTGCACTACACTGTGGTCGGTCAGGGAGTTGTGCTCTGTCGCGATTCAGCACGTCTCCAGCTCCCGCAGTGCCCGCCGGCGCCGCGCAACTGCTGCGACCTCTGGCAGCGCACGCTTCAAACGCAGGTCAAGTGGTTCTCGAACGGCACTGTGGTCATCACCGGAACGGCAACCGCAACAGCGCCAATCTCCGCCTTCAAAGCGGCGATCGTGAGTGCCCAGCTCAAGCGCTGGTGTCCCATCATTCCACCGCCGCCGAGCAGTTGGCAACGGATCTACGGCGACATCACCGGTGGATGGCTCTCGCCAGCACCCGGTGCGGGAGTTACGCTCACGCCATTCTCGCGGCAGATCAGCTGGGAAGGACCCGTGCCGGATAGTTGCAAGCGCTGGTTCCCAACGGCAACTCCAGCGACCTTCCAGCTCAACGCTCTCTTCCCACCGGTCTCAGGGTACAAGTGCGGCGACTCGCTCTGCTTCACGGTGCGCTACACATTCACCGATTGTGAATGCCGCACGTGTGATACGCTCATCACGTACTGCGTGGCACGCACAAAGAAATTCCCGGACTTCCCCTGGTTTGCACTCGCAGTCAATCGAACAGCGCGCAATGGGTTTACGCTCAGAACCGACGGAATTGTTATCGAGAGCGAAGCGTCTGGTGAACTTGCAAGACTCCAGTTGCTTGAGCTCCGCGGCATCGCAATCAGTGATGTTCGGATTTATGACGACCGCGGTGAAGCCAGCGATGTTCAGACAAAAATCACCGAAGGCGGATGCGTGATCATCTTCGGTGGGCGTGGGAATACCCCGTATGAGCTTCATGTCAGCACGAGAGAAGCTCTCCCCGATTCCGGCAAATCGCTCATCGCTATTTGGACCTGGGAGGAAACGGATGCAGCTGGCACCACGGAGAACGTCAGTGAAACACGTGAGATCCGTATCCCTGCATACGTAGGCGAGCGTCCGAACCCGACAGGCACGCTGGTCCAAGACCGCGAGAGCATGCCACCGCACGTGCGCACCTTCGCACTGGCGTTCATCAATGGTCCAATCCCAGCGAATCGGATTGATATCGAGCTGACTCCTCTCCCACAGCCGGATGGGACTGTGCCGCACATCATCGCCCTTGGACCAGTGGACGCACCACAGATTGTGTTCAAGTGCACAAGCTGCTGTCCTATCCGGTGTACCCACGGGCTCGAGGGTCCAATCGAGCCAGGCGAAATGATCCGCCCGCTCTTCATGACGGTTGCCGGCTCCAAACGTGACGGACTCGATGCCGTTGAGCTGGAGTACGTCCTCCGCGATGGGGAAACGGGTACCACGATCGGCAAAGGGCGGGTGATCCTCGAAGGTGCCGTCTCCGGCATCAAGCCTGGTGAGGAGGAGGAAACATCGCTACTGCGTGGGGTCGAGATTGGCTCGATCATCCCCAATCCGGCAAGCGAGATGGTGACTGTGGCAGTCCAGGCTGCACATCCAACCGGGAACGTGACGCTCGAGTTGGTTGATGCGCTCGGGCGACCGGTAGCAAAGGTGCTGGCAGGTGCCACGCTCCCGGCAGGCACCACTGCGGTGCCCGTTGATGTCAGCCAACTTCCGAGCGGCGCGTACATGCTCGTTCTGCGCAGCTCTGCTGGCGTGGCGGCAAAGAAACTGGTCGTGACCCGGTAAGGCGGCGGTATCGCAAAAGCACACGCGGCTCCTCGGGCTTCGGGGAGCCGCGTGGTGTTTTTATGCATGGCTCGCGAGGAACATTTGGAGGGGAATTGCAGTCTAAGGGCACCGGAATTTGTGCAGTATGTTCAACCTTTTTATGAGGCGTACCATGCTGTCACACATTGCACGGGGTGTGTTGGTGTTGCTGGGAGGAGTAATTGTTGCACACTCCCAGGTCGAGGTAACGCTGCAGCTCCCGTTTGCGCAGCAGATGCCACCGCAGGTTGCCGAGTGGCGCGAAAACGAGTTCCTCATCCGGGTTGTTGTGCAGAACACCGGGAGGGAACGCTACACTGGGCTGATGATCTCAGCGGAGCTTCAGCGGGATGGACGCAGGATCGCGACGACGCGGAATGGTCATCCAGCCCAACCACGGTTCGATTTGTCGCCAGGCGAAGTGCGCACTCTCTCCTGGCGCGAGGTGATTGCGGAGCCAGCCATCGAGTACGATCGCAGCATCGCCGAGCAGGTGTTGACAACCGGTGAGCTGCCTGCCGGCAGTTACCAGCTTTGCCTGCAGGTCTTGGATGCAGGGCTACGACCGATTGGGCGTCCGGGGTGTGGGACGTTCACCGTCATCGTAGCTGATGCGCCCGTTCTCCTTTCACCAATCGGCGGTGCTCAGGCGTCGGAGACGCCGCTGTTGCAGTGGTCGCCAAGTTCGCCACCAGCACCGGGGCTTCAGTATCGTGTCACGCTCAAGGTGCGGTATCAGGGGCAAACGCCAGCGCAGGCAATGGCGAGCAATCCCATCCGGCTGCAGGTCGAGGTGCCGACGACCAGCTACCAGGTGCCAGTTACCGAGCAACTGGGCGCGGATGCAGCCGATCCGAACTATGCCGGGCACGTCTGGCAAGTGCAGGCGCTCCTCAATGGGCGACCCTATGGGCGGAACCAGGGACTCAGCCCGATTGAACACTTCGCAGTGCTACTCCAAGAAGTTCCCTCGGGCACTCTCTGCATTGAGAAGTTTGAGGACCGCAATGGAAATGGTCAGCAGGATCCTGGGGAACCCCTGCTCGGAGGCTGGAGCTTCCTAATCGTCAACCCAGAAACTCGCGACACAACACGTGTCACCACCGGGACCAACGGCACAGTATGCACGCGGCTGCGGGCACCTGATGTTTACATTGTGACTGAACAAGAGCGGCGAGGGTGGCGTCTGACGACCGGCAACAACCAACCGGTAGTTCTGGAGCGCGGAATGTCTCAGACCGTCCGCTTTGGGAATCAGCGGCAGCCAGGACAGCCACAACCGCCTGGTGACACAATTCAGCCACCGGGAGGGAGACCGCGACTAGGACAGCCAATGCCGAAAGACACCGATGCCGCCAGCGGTCCGGACGGCGTGGTCCACGAGCTGTCGCGAATCCTGGGCGATAACCGGCAAGCCCGTCCGGTGCTGACCGAGGCGGTTCTCTTCCGACAGGCGGTCCTGCGCCTGGATGAGGTCGCCGCCCAGCGGCACTTCGAGAATATCGGCAAACTGACGGACCAACTGGTGGCCCGGCGCGCGATCACGGCCGACCAGGGCCGGGCGGTCCAGGCCACCCTCAAGGCCGCCGCGGACGGTTGGTGGAAGAAACTGTGGGAACTGCTGAGCAGGGCCGGCGGGGCGATCAAAAAGATCCTCAAGAAGCTGCCCATCGGCAAGCTGATCTGGATCGTCAAGTATGGCCGCCAGGTGGTCGAGTGTTACACCTACTGCTTCAGCCTCGACCAGACCGTATTGGACCAGGACTATGGCGGCAGCGTCTGGAACTGCATTGACAGGTGCCTGCGCGACCGCATTGGCGAGGATGAGATGCCGGTCTGGCATGCGATCAAGGACCTCCTCGGCCTGAATGACCTGAAGAAGCTGCTGGATTGGCTGAAAGATATCTTCAAATAGCTGCCTATAGCAGCGCTGAGGACTGGGATTCCCGCTACCCGAGGAGCAATCCACGGGTTGGGGCTTATTCGGGGCGTGGCATCCTACTTGCTGGCTCAAGGCTTCAGTCGTGTTCGATGTTCCGCTCTATTGCCGAAAGCCGTGTGTATTTTTGTGATAAGTTTCGCCCCCGAGCGGGAGGATGCTTCCAGCAGCGGCGCAGATCCCGGCATTCCGGCTGGTGGTGGGGAGTCTCCTCGCTGCAGGGTTGCTGCGGTGGCTGCCGATATCCTGGACACCGGCAGCAACGGCGCTCATTCTCTGCGGGCTGACTCTCGGAGCCGTACTCTGCCTGTGGCAACGCAAGACGCTGGTAGCATACCTCTGTGCTGTGCTCGGTGTTGGTGTTCACTTTGTGGCGTCGTGGCAGCATCAGTTACCAGTTCGTCTGGTGAGTCTAGTGCCCCCATTCCCCGCTGGTGTTGAAGGGCGCATCGTGGAAGTTCTCCGGGTCCAGCCGCCGGTAGTGCGCTGCATTGTAGAAGGCACGCTCGATGCACAGCCTCTTCCTCCGCTTCGGACGCGTCTGCTCCTGACCGTCAGCGGGGTTCACGGCACCGAGCCGTGGATAGGTGTTGGGAAGCATATCCGCGCCACCGTTCGTCTTCGTCCACCGTGGAGGGCACAGCTCCCAACGGACTTCCCTGAGTGGAGCTACTGCGCTCAGCTTGGTGTGCAGTGGGTTGGTGCTGCACCTGCATCGGCTCTCAGTGTGTGGAGCGTCCAGGAAGGGTGGAGAGAACGTCTCCTCAACGTGATTGCCCATCATCGGGCGGTGGTGCGCCGATGGATTGAGGAGCTCTATCCAGCCAGCACTCGAAGTCTGGCGCTCGCGTTGCTCCTGGGTGACCGCTCAGAGCTTATCCCGCAGCAGAAACGGGAGTTTGCTCTCAGCGGTGTCTCCCATGTGCTCGCAATCAGCGGGCTGCACGTGGGGATCATTGCTGGGATGGTGGTCATCGTTGTAGGCTTCCTGCGGTGGGGCTGGCTTCGGTGGGTGTTGTTTACCCTTGCCGTTACGCTCTTCGTGCTGCTGACTGGGGCGCAGCCATCGGCACTCCGTGCTGGGGTAATGGCAAGCCTGGGTTTTGGGATGTACCTGCTGGGACGACTCCCCCATCCGGTCAACATCGTCGCTGCTGTTGCCCTTGCACTGTTGCTCATAGACCCTGGGCTTGCCTTTTCGCCGTCGTTTCAGCTGTCGGTACTGGCTACTCTGGGCATTGTGGTGTTGTTCGAACCGTGTTCTGCGTGGCTCCAGCAACACTTCCCCCACCTGCCGCGGTCGGCGGCGCAGCTCCTTGCGCTGACGTTGGCAGCAACATGGACGAGTGCGCCCGTTGGGGCAGCGGGATTCGGGGTGTTTTCCCTCCTCTCCGTGCCGCTCAATCTCATCGCTGTCCCGCTCAGCAACATTGCTCTGGTGGCTGGGCTGCTCGGTCTGTGCACCTATCCCCTGGTGCCCGCCATAGGAGCTCTCTACAGCAGTGCTGCCCATGGGTGCTTGGAAGCGCTCCAGCGGGTCACGGCTTTCGCCGCTGCCCTGCCGTTTGCAGCAGTCGAAGGGGAGGTCCGCGCTGTGGTAGCTGCCTCTGGGGCAAGTGTAGGCTTGTTGTGGTTGCTGCAAACCCAGGGATGGAAACAGGCGCTAGCTCGTGCCGTCACCGTAGGCGTTGCTACCCTGCTGGGGTATGCGCTGCTGGTCCCCGAACCGACAGCGAAGGTACTTCCCCGAGCACACTTCGTCGCGGCTCTCCTTCCCCGAGAACGTGGCTCGATGCTAGTGGTGCTCGTTGACCGGTTTGCCCGAGCGAAGCCCCGACGCGATCCGGCACTGGAGGCTTATCTGGTGAGCTTCCCGGGCGAGCTGCAGATTGCTTATACAGGCTATAGCTCCGAACTGCTGGCTGTCCGATGTCGGCGGTTGCGTTCTCAGCCAACGACTGCCTTCCCGGCACCGGCACCCCTGCTGGCGTATATCCAACGGCAGCTACCCTCTGATGTCCCTCTCTCTGCGACGATTCGCCCCCGAGAACTCCGCTCACTTTCCGGGCACTGAAGGAGCAGTGCGGAAGACCGGTGCAGAGGGAAGACGCGCCCGGCAGAAGAGCACAAGCATACCGCTCTGGAGGTGGAGCCACACTGGCGTCCGGTGCACTATGTTGCGGGCACTCTCGCGGACACCCCACCGCAGCTCTTCGTCCTGCAACTCCCAGACAAATCCGGAAGTCCTCACAACAGCCGCCGGCTGAGGCACAAGGGAGACCGTTTCCCCGACATCGAGTTCCAGGAGTGCGGACTCCGCCAGGGGGATTCCGTAGCGTCCAGCATCGTAGAAGCAGAGCTCAAGCTTCGAGGCATAGCGCACGGCGACGCTCCAGTTGATGAGGGTATGATCTGGCTCCTCTCCCTGGAAGCCGAGCACGAGCACGCGGCGCCAGTGACGGGAATGGATAAAGTCAAGCGCCTTCTCGAAATCGGTGGTCTCCTGTTCGGTCACCTGAATGAGGGGCACGCCTGCCAGCAGCTCTCGCTCCGGAGCAATGAGGAAGGCATCTAAGTCCCCGACAATGAAGGTCGGACGCATCCCGTAGCGCCGAAAGAGGCGAATTGCTGCGCCATCCGTGGCAACCAGAGGGAGGCTCCCACACCGGCGGAAGACCGCCGCCTCCGGCAATGCCCCGTCCAGACAGAGCAGGACTTCGAAGACACCGGTAAAGCTCAAGCGCTGCATTCGTGCTCCCAGCGATCGAAGATGCCAAGGATGTGGTCAACCCCTTCCGTCAACGCTGCCGGACCCGGCTGGAGGATGACGGAGGCGGGGATCTCGTAGAGGTGGTTGGTCCGTACTGCCGGGATTGCTTCCCATCCTGGGCGCTTGCGCACCCGCTCGGGCTTGAACATCTTGCCACACCACGAGGCGAGAATGATATCAGGTCGGCGGCGCACGACTTCATCCGGATCTGCAATGATGCGCCGCTTGGCATCCGGATACTGGCTCAGCTCTTCGAATACATCGTCCCCCCCACACAGGCGGATGATTTCGCTCACCCACCGGATGCCGGCAATCAGGGGATCGTACCACTCCTCGAAGTACACTCGAGGTCGTCGCCGGCGCCGAGCCCCGCGCTCAGCAGCTCGGCGCAGCCGTGCGCGGAGGTGCCGCACATAGCGCCGCGCCTCGGAGGCTTTCCCAACCAGCGCCCCCAGACGCAGAATCATTGAGAGAATTCCCTCGATGGACCGCTGGTTGAAGCACACCACCTCTACCCCGTGCCGAATCAGCTCTGCACAGATGGGGGCTTGCAAATCTGACCACGCCAGCACCATATCGGGACGCAATGCCAGAATTGCCTCGATATTGGCGTCGAGAAACGTTGATACCTTCGGCTTCCGACGCGCCTCCGGAGGGCGAACGGTAAAGCCCGAAACGCCAACGACGAGGTCGCCCGCACCCAAGGCGTAGAGCGTTTCGGTCGTCTCCTCTGTCAGGCATACAATGCGCTGCGGCAGTCGCGGGTGGAAATGGAACAGCATCGGGATTTCTACGAGCGCGTCTACGAGCTGGTTCGACAGATTCCACGGGGCAAAGTTACAACGTACGGGCACATTGCCCGAGCTCTCGGGATTGGCTCTGCTGCCCGCCTGGTAGGCTGGGCACTGAATGCCGCGAAGTACCGCCCGGATATCCCATGTCACCGGGTGGTCAACCGCCGGGGTGAGCTCACAGGGAAAATGCACTTTGCTACCCCAACCTTGATGCGGGAGCTCCTCGAAGCCGAGGGCGTCCGTGTTGTGGAAGACCGCGTCGACCTCCGGCGCTACCTGTGGATTCCCCCACAGCAGCCGATATAAATCACCCCTGCGTCCGTGGAGCGGGGCACGGAGCGCAGGGGTGTGGGGGGCGGTGTGTATGCGGGACTGTGTTCGTTGTTGCCCGAGGCTAGAGACGATCAGTAGTCCACCGGTGGTGTAGTCTCCTTCTTCTCCTTCTCGGGCTTCTCCACCACCGTTGCCTCGGTTGTAATGAGCAAGCCAGCAACGGAGGCAGCGTTTTCCAAAGCGACGCGAGCAACCTTGGTCGGGTCAATGACGCCGCTTTCGAAGAGATCCTCGAACTGCTCCGTTGCGGCATTGAAGCCGAAGCCATCCTTGCCCTCTTTAACCTTCGCGACGATCACCGAGGGGTCCAGCCCGGCGTTGGAGACAATCTGCCGGATAGGCTCTTCGAGCGCCCGGCGGATGATGTTGATCCCAGTGCGCTGGTCCTCATTTTCCGGTTTCAGCGAATCAAGTGCCCGCAGCGCTCGCAGGTAAGCAACCCCACCACCGGGGACGATCCCCTCTTCGATCGCCGCCCGGGTTGCATGGAGAGCATCTTCAACGCGGGCTTTCTTCTCCTTCATCTCCACCTCCGTTGCCGCCCCGATCTTGATGACGGCAACGCCGCCGCTGAGCTTCGCCAGACGCTCCTGGAGCTTCTCGCGGTCGTAGTCGGAGGTGGTCTTCTCAATCTGCACCTTGATCTCGTTGATACGGCGCTTGATGTCTTCCGGCTTCCCAGCCCCCTCGACAATGGTGGTCGTATCCTTATCGACCACCACCTTCTTGGCCGTCCCCAGGTATGCCAGGGTGGCGTTCTCCAGCTTGAAGCCTTTCTCTTCACTGATGACTGTCCCGCCTGTCAGGATAGCGATATCCTCCAGCATCGCCTTCCGGCGATCGCCGAACCCTGGAGCTTTCACAGCGCAGACCCGCAGTGTTCCCCGCAACTTATTGACAACCAGTGTTGCGAGGGCTTCTCCTTCGACATCCTCGGCGATAATGAGGAGCGAACGTCCGGACTGCGCAACCTTCTCCAGAATCGGCAGCAAGTCCTTGACCGCCGAGATCTTCTTGTCGTGGATGAGGATGTACGGGTTCTCCAGCACCGCCTCCATCGTCTCGGGATCGGTCACGAAGTACGGCGAGAGGTATCCGCGGTCAAACTGCATCCCCTCGACGACGTCGAGCGTGGTCTCGATCCCTTTGGCTTCCTCGACGGTGACTACCCCGTCCTTCCCCACCTTTTCGATGGCATCAGCCACGAGTTTCCCAATTGCAGGATCGTTGTTCGCCGAGATTGTCGCAACCTGCTCGATCTCCTTGCGTCCCTGGACCTCACGGCTAATCTTGCGGAGCTCCTCCACCACAGCCGCCACCGCCATATCAATGCCCCGCTTCAAATCCATCGGGTTGGCGCCTGCGGTGACGTTCTTCAGCCCCTCGCGGACGATTGCCTGTGCCAGGACTGTAGCCGTTGTGGTTCCATCGCCGGCAACGTCGCTGGTCTTCGAGGCAACCTCCCGCACCATCTGCGCACCCAAGTTCTCAATGGGGTCCTCAAGCTCGATTTCCTTCGCTACCGTGACCCCATCTTTGGTCACCGTCGGCGGTCCGAACTTCTTGTCAATGACGACATTCCGTCCCTTCGGACCCAGCGTGACTTTGACAGCATCAGCGAGCTTATCCACGCCCCGCTTGAGTGCCGTCCGCGCTTCGGCATCATACAAAATGATCTTCGCAGCCATGGCAGTTCCCTCCCGTTTGTCAGTTCGACTTACTTCCCATTCGTGTTGATGATGGCGTAGATGTCGCTCTCACGCATAATGAGGTACTCCTCGCCATCAATGGTGACTTCAGTGCCGGCGTACTTGCCAAACAGCACCTGGTCACCAACTTTGACCTGCAGCGGGATGAGCTTGCCGTCCTCCGTCAGCTTGCCCTTGCCAACGGCAACAACCTCACCCTGCTGCGGTTTCTCCTTCGCTGTGTCCGGGATGATGATTCCACCCTTGGTGACTTCCTCCGGTGGAGCTGGCTTGACAACAACCCGATCATACAACGGGGTCAGCTTCATTGGTCGTCCCTGCGATCGTTTGACATACACACCGAGCCTTACGACGATAAGGTTTGGCAGCCTATTGTTAGCACTCTCCCGCAGCGAGTGCTAACGACCGGTCGCAAAATTACGGACTGTCGGGAAATCCAGGAGGGGTATTGAACTTGCCCTCTCTGTCTATTCTCCCACCCCCACACTTCGCGCCAACCGAGCAGCACGGAGGGCAATTTCAGCCTCATGCAGCTCGCGGCGAGCACGCTGGAGTTCCTCCCGAGTCTGTGCTGCGTCGAGCTGAGCACGCGCTCGCCGAACCCGGTCAGCCGCCGCCTCCGGATCGATTGCCTCCCCTGCTGTGATGGTCTCCACCAACACGGTAACGTGGTTGTGCAGCACCTCCACAAATCCTGTCCCAATGGCGTAGTAGCGCGGGGTCAAATCCGGCAGTAAGACTTTGAGGACACCTGGCTCGAGGGTAGAGAGAATCGGCGCATGGTTATAGAGCACCTGGAACGGCGCCAATCCCCCAGGCAGTGTGACCGCAGCAACAAGACCAGAGAAGACGGTTCCCCGCGGAGTGACGATATCCAATTGGAGCGCCTTCTCCATTAGGCAGTTGCTGCCTTGAGTTCCGATGCCCGTAGTTTCTTCGCCTTCTCCAGCGCCTCGTCGAGCGTCCCCACGTAGCTGAAGGCAACCTCGGGGACATCATCCACCTCGCCGTCCAGAATTGCCTTGAAGCCGGCAACAGTATCCTCGATTTTCACGTACCGTCCGGGCAGCCCGGTAAACTGCTCGGCGACGTGGAAGGGCTGGGAGAAGAACTTCTGAATCTTCCGCGCCCGGTAGACAAGGAGCTTATCCTCGTCGGAGAGCTCATCCATGCCCAGGATGTTGATGATGTCCTGCAAGTCCTTGTAGCGCTGCAGGACTTGCTTGACGCGCATGGCGGTCTCGTAGTGCTCGCGCCCGATGATGAGCGGGTCCAGGATCCGGGAGGTCGATTCCAACGGGTCCACTGCCGGGTAAATTCCCAGCTCGGCAATCTGGCGGGAGAGCACCGTCATGGCATCCAGGTGAGTGAAGGTGTTTGCCGGTGCTGGATCCGTCAGGTCATCAGCCGGGACGTAGACTGCCTGCACGGAAGTAATCGAGCCGCGGAGTGTGGAGACAATCCGCTCCTCAAGCGCTCCCAACTCCGTTGCCAATGTGGGCTGGTAGCCGACCGCGGAGGGCATACGCCCCAAGAGTGCGGAAACCTCAGAGCCCGCTTGCACGAAACGGAAGATGTTGTCAATGAACAAGAGCACATCCCGCCCCTCTTCGTCCCGGAAGTACTCGGCGATGGTCAGTGCTGTCAAGCCCACCCGGGCCCGAGCGCCCGGCGGCTCATTCATCTGCCCGAAGACAAGCACCGCTTTGCTCAGCACCCCGGAAGCTTTCATCTCCAGCCACAAGTCATTGCCCTCCCGGGTGCGTTCGCCAACCCCACCGAAGACCGAATAGCCCTGGTGGTACTTGGCAATGTTGTGGATGAGCTCCTGGATGATGACCGTCTTGCCTACCCCGGCACCGCCGAAGAGTCCCGTCTTCCCGCCCCGAGTAAACGGCTCGATGAGATCGATGACCTTGATGCCCGTTTCGAACATCTCCTTGCGTGTGCTGAGCTCTACAAAGGCGGGCGCGGGACGGTGAATGGGGTAGTAATCCTTCGCCTCGATAGGTCCGAGCTCGTCTATAGGCTCACCGACCACGTTGAGGATGCGTCCCAACACCCCTGGTCCGACCGGTACCTTGATCGGCGCCCCAGTGTCGTAGACCTTCATACCCCGGACGAGCCCATCGGTGGTATCCATCGCGATGGAACGTACCCGATCCTCCCCGAGATGCTGCTGGACCTCACAGATCAGCACATCCTCCGTGTCACTGCCGGGAAGCTTGCGCGGGATCTTCAACGCATTGAGAACTGCCGGGAGCTCCCCGCTGGGGAACTCAACATCCACGACCGGTCCGATGACTTGCACGATGTAGCCTTCGTTCATCTCCGAGCAATCCTCTGGGCAACTCTGCGAAGCATGCAAAAATAGAGGCTTTCAGCCGCGCTCGACGAGGAGTTTTTTCAGCTGCGAGATGTGCCAGGTCACGTTGATGTCCTTCGGGCAGGCTTCAACGCAATTGAAAATCGTATGGCAGCGCCAGACACCGTTTTCCGTCCCCACCACTGCCAGCCGTTCCTCCGTTGCCCCATCTCGGGGATCGAAGATGAAGCGGTAGGCTTTCAACAACGCCGCCGGCGCCAGGTAGTCCGGATGAGACCACAGGGAAGGGCACGAGGCTGAACAACAAGCACAGAGGATGCACTTCGTGGACTCCATAATGCGCTCCATCTGCTCGGGCAGCACACGGTACTCACGCCCATCGGCTGGCGGCTCGTCCTTCGGTATCAGATACGGCTTGATGGCTTCGTACTTGCGGAAAAACGGCTCCAGGTCCACCACCAGATCCTTGATGATGGGGAAAAAGGGAAGCGGCTCTACCACAACAGGGCGGCGCAGGTCCAGGTCCTTTAGCAAGACCGTGCACGCCAGGCTATTCTTGCCATTGATCTTCATCGCATCAGAGCCGCACATCCCGTGAGCACACGAGCGGCGGAAGGTGAGTGTCCCGTCCTGCTCTTCCTTGATGCGGTGGAGAATGTCCAATACCCGGTCGGTAGGGTGCACGTCCTCCACAGTGAACAGCTGGTAATGCGGGCGCTCATCCGTTTCGGGATTATAGCGGAGGATTTTGAACTGCACCTGCATCCGCGCTCTGACCCTGTACGACCGAGCACAAACTTACAATGCCGCTACCATTGGGCAGCGGGACATCCGTCACTGCTCGCGCTTTGGGGTATCCTCTGGTCCTGGACAACCTTGCCCATCGAATGCCTCAGTCTGTTGCGCTCATCGGTCCGGCATACCCGCTGCGCGGCGGCGGGATTGCAACGTATACGGAAACTCTGGCAGCAACGTACCAGCGCCTGGGACGGCGGTCATGTATTGTCACCTTCCGCTACCAGTACCCGAACTGGCTCTTTCCCGGCACAACCCAGTTCAGCGACGATCCTCCACCGGAAGGGCTGGAGATCTACCCGATCATCCACTCACTTGCGCCGACCAACTGGCTGGCGGTCGCACGGTGGCTGGCAGCTTGGCAGCCCGCAATGGTGTTGGTCAACATCTGGCTCCCTTTCTTTGCCCCGTGTCTGGGCACCATCGTGCGCCGGCTACGGGCTCTCCTGCCGCAGACTTTCCGTGTGGGGATCGTGCACAACGTATCTCCCCACGAACGCTTCCCCGCTGCCAAAGCGCTAACCCGGTACGTGCTCAAGCCACTGGAAGGCTTTCTGGTGCTCTCCCACGCGGTTGCCCGTGAGTTGGAGCAGTTCGACTCGGACAAGCCGCGTCGTCTCGTCCTGCATCCGCCGTTCGAGTACGGTCCCCCGATCCCCCGACACGAGGCACGCCGCCGGCTGGGGCTTCCGGAAGATGCCCCGATTGTGCTCTTCTTCGGTCTGGTACGCCCCTACAAAGGGGTAGACATCCTCGTCGAAGCGCTCGGGCAAACCCCGCTTCCTCTCCTGACCGTCATCGCTGGGGAATGGTACATTGACCCGGAGCCGGTGCTACACCGTGCCCGAGAGCTCGGAATCGCGGAACGGCTCCGAGTGGAGAACCGCTTCATCCTGCGGCATGAAGCCCCGCTCTACTTCTGCGCAGCCGATCTGGTCGTCCAGCCGTACCGGAGCGCCACGCAGAGCGGGGTTACCCCGCTGGCGCTGCGCTACGAACGCCCGGTCGTAGTCACCACTGCTGGCGGGCTCTGCGAGTACGTGGAACCCGGAAAGACAGGCTACGTTGTGGAGCCAACTCCGGCGGCACTTGCCGCCGCGTTGACCGACTTCTTTACGCACGACCGTGCACGCCACTTCGCCCCATACCTACGCGCTGCAGCCCACCGGTGGAGTTGGCAGACCGTCGTCGAAATGCTCGACGAGCTGGCAGCAGACATTGCCCGACGGCGAGCTTCTACCGCTGTTGCGTGATTTCTCCACGGGACGCCGCGCCTTCTGTCTGTGCTTCCCCGGCACGTGCCCGGCTGCCCCAAAAACCCCAGAGGAAAAGCCCGAGCATTACCCCCCAGAAGACAAGCTTATACCACGTTGCCTGCGGCAGCTCCTCGGGCAGCAGTCCCACCTGGGGATGTCCGAGCGTGACCACGGCGAGCTTTATCCCAATCCAGCCCACAATCAGATAAGCCGCTTGCTCCAGCCGAGGGTGTTCTTCGAGGAGACGCACGAACACGCGCGCTACCAGCCGCATCGCCAACACCCCAATGAAGCCCCCGAGGATGACCACGGCGAAGCGCCCAGCATCGAGCCCGCCCACCTCCGGTAACGCCGTCGGCGGCAAGCTCTTGACCAGCGCAACCGCTGCCAGGATGGAATCCACCGCAAAGGCAATGTCCATCAGCTCCACCCGCGCCACTGTTCCCCAGAAACTCGGGCTGGGCTTGACCCGAGGTTGCTTCCCTGAAGCTTTCCCCAGAAGGTGCTTTGCGGCAATGTAGAGCAGATATGCCGCCCCCAGCGCTTGAAACTGCCAGACGTTGATCAGGAGCGTGGCGAAGAAAATCGCTGCAAAGCGGAAGACATACGCCCCCAGAAGTCCGTAGGTGAGTGCCTGGAGGCGCTTGCGCGGGGGAAGGTCCTTGACCATGAGTGCCAGCACAAGAGCATTGTCAGCGGAGAGTAACCCTTCGAGCACAACCAGTACCAGAACTGTCCAGGCATACTCGAGCCACAGCGGCATGTTGCTCTCTCCTACGCTAGTGCTTCCCGAATGCGAGCCGAGAGATAATCCATCAGCCAAACAACAGCAGCAATGACCAGCACGATGAGCCCCACCTCGTGCCACCGCGCCAGCCCTTGGTATTGCATCAGGAGCGTCCCAATCCCGCCGCCCCCGACCAAGCCAATAACCGTTGCCATCCGCACATTGCTGTCCCAGCGGTAGATGGTGAAGGCAAGAAACGGCAAGACAACCTGGGGTACGATTGCAAACCAGACCACCTGCACTGGATGGGCACCGGTGGATTCCACCGCCTCGACCAGCCCGGGATCGACCGACTCAACCTGCTCGGAGTAGAGCTTCGCCAGGGCGGCGACCGTGTGTACGGTCATCGCCAGCATCCCGGCAAAGGGTCCCACCCCGACCCAGACTGAGAAGATCACCGCCCAGATGAGCGGCTCGACCGAGCGCGTGAAGTTGATCAGCACGCGCAAGACGGCATAGACAGCGAAGGTGGCAGGATGACGCCGCATGACATTGCGCGCCCCCAGGAAGCCCAGCAGCAACGCTGGCGGCACCCCGAACAGGGTTGCCATGAGCGCAATGTAGATGGTCTGCACCATTGCCACCAGCGCCTTGTCCAAAATCGTAACCTCCGGAGTGAGCAGTGCGCCGAAGAGCCGTCCAGCACTCTGCAGCCCCTGAGCAGAGAAGAGCTCCAGCGGCGAAATCCGTGTGATGACCCACCCCGCCCAGATGGTCAGCACCAGCGCCGCAAAGGCGATGTGGAGTGCGGTCACCTCTCGCCATCCCTGGAGAGCAGCCCCCGAGAGCCAGGTACCCGGGGTACAGCGCAGGCGCATGCCGAGGAATGCCATGATAGCCCCCGCAATGCCATAGGCAACCAGCTCCCCACTCCATACCGGTGGTGCCTCTCCCCCTAGGACTACCCGCAGCCAGGCAATGCGGTACAGCAACACCGCTACGTAAATGCCCAGCAGAGCATCGAGCAGCACGGATTGCCAACGCCGAATCATCGGATGTCCACCTCGTGGGCTTCCTCGCCGTAAATGTGGCGGAACCACTCCTCAGTGATCTCCTCCGGGGAGCCCTCAAAGACAATACGCCCGGTACGGAGCGCCACCACACGGCTGGCGTACCGCCGGACGAGGCTCAGAAAGTGGAGGCTACAGACGATCGTGACCCCAAGCTGCCGATTGACCTCCTCCAGATACCGCATCACCGAGTGTGAAGTAGCCGGGTCCAGGCTCGCTACCGGTTCATCTGCCAGCAAGAGCCGGGGATGCTGCATCAGGGCTCGAGCCAGAGCAACGCGCTGCTTTTGACCGCCGGAGAGCGCCCGCACCCGATCGAAGGCTTTCTCCGCCAGCCCGACAATTTCCAACTTCTGCAACGCTTCCTCCACCAGCTCCCGGGGGAAGCTCCCCACAAGAGAGCGCCACACCGGTACCCGCCCCAAGGTCCCAACCAGCACGTTTTCCAGCACTGTCCGGCGCTCAATGACATTGAATTGCTGGAACACCATCCCAATCTGGCTGCGGTACTGCCGCAGCTCTCTGCCACGGATGTGCGTCACGTCCCGCCCTTCGAAGAGCACGCGCCCGTCGGTTGGCTCCACCAGGCGGTTGATGCACCGCAGGAGAGTAGACTTCCCCGAACCACTGAGCCCAATGACGGCGAGGAATTCCCCGCGCTGCACCTGGAGCGAAATCCCATCGAGTGCCACCACCCCGTTGGGGAAGACCTTCCGAACCTGCTGCAGCTCAACGAGCACCATGACGCAGGAGCTGTTCCAGATTCCCAACAGACCGCTGCACCAATTGCCGCAGCCCATCGTAGTCCCGGTCGCTGGCAGGGACAAAGCCCTCAATGCTGTAAATCTCAAATAGCGCACGCCTACCCTCCGGCGTTGCCTGAAATGCGAGCAAGCCCTGAACCAGCCGCCCGACTACCTCTTCGGGTAGATCTGCCCGAACTACCACCGGATCGTTTGGGATGGAATCGGTCAACGCCAGAATGCGCACCTTCTCTGCCACATCCGGGAACTGTGGCAGCAGACGAGCTCGGGCATCGCGGATTTCCCCCGTGACGGGATCAGGGGGCGAGTAGTACGTTGCCCCCGCATCCACTTGGCGCTGGTAAACCATAGTCACCACGTTGTCGTGCCGCATGGCGAAGACTTCCTCCGCCGGTCGGATCCCTTCCCGCTCCAGGAGCGCCTTCGGGAGGATATACCCCGAGGTTGACGCAGGGTCTACGTACGCAAACCGCTTCCCGTTGAGCTGCCTCAAGTCGGTGATGCCGCTTTCGGCATGGACGAGGATCTGTCCGCGGTAGCTCAGCTCTCCATGGCGGCGCACGACCCGGAGCACTGCCCGGACCCCGTAGCGTTCGTGTGCCAGGAGATAACTGAAAGCGTTCATCGTCGCAATATCTGCCCGCCCTGCCCCGAAGGCTTCTACCACAGCAATGTAGCTGGTCGGCACGGATGCCTCGATGGCGTATCCAGTATACCGCCGCAAGAAGTGCACCAGTGCTTCCGCACTGGCGGTGACCTTCTGCGCATCCACCGAGGGAACCAACATCAGCCGCAGCGGGCGCCCCGCGCTCCCGAGCTCCTGCGGGCGCAACAGCGGCTCGAGCGAGAGCTTCAGCAACCCCGCCACCAATACCCCGCTGTAGAAAGCTCCCACACGGAGGAAGCGCCGACGGAGTTGGTTGAATTCCATAGCTTCGCGTGCTACTGGTTGCACCAAATTACAGCAAGCCCCATGCAACTGCTCGTGCTCCTCAGCCTCCTGACTCTCCTGGCATGTGCCCCGACACGGCGCCCCGAGCCGGTGGAAGAGCCGAAGGAAATCCGCCTCGACACCCCAGCTGCTCCGCAGAGACCAGCAGATACTCTCCCGACTCCCGCTCAAGACACTGCCAAAGCGGTTGCCCCTCAGACGCAGAAGCCCCGCCGGACCCCAGCAGCACCTCCGACAACTCCCGCCCAACCTGAAGGAGTTGAAATCCGCACGGAGAAAAAACAGCGTACCACCCAACCTGCCCCAGCCACAACGCCACAGCAGCCCTCCGAGGAAGACGGGGTTGAAATCCGCACCGAGAAGAAGAAACGGACTCCCTAAGCCACGCAGGACGGTCATGAACATCCACGAATTCCAGGCAAAGGCACTCCTGCAACGGTACGGTGTCCCTCTCCCGTTCGGACGAATGGTGCGCACTGCTGAGGAAGCCGGCGCCGTGACGTACCAGGACTTCGTGCTCCGCGGTATTTCCGCCATCGTAGTCAAGGCACAAATCCACGCTGGGGGACGCGGGAAAGGGCATTTCGTCCACGCCGAGACAGGTTCTCCGCTTTCCTGGAATGGCTCTCCACTGCGCGGGGTGGTCCTCCTCCGCGAGGGCAACATTGCCGACAAAGCCTACCGCGTTGCCCTCCAGATGCTGGGCAACCGCTTAGTTACTGCGCAGACCGGTCCGGCAGGGCGTCGAGTCCGCTTCCTCCTGCTGGAGGAGGCTCTTCCGATTGCCCAGGAGTTCTACCTCAGCATTACGCTGGATCGGAGCCGAAAGCGCCCGCTCGTGATGGTCTCTGCCGAAGGCGGCGTGGAGATTGAAACCATTGCCGCCGAGCGCCCAGAGGCAATCGTGCGCGAGGAGATCCACCCGTTCTGGGGCTTCCAGCCCTTCCAGGCACGGCGCATAGCTCTCCGGATTGGGCTCGATCGGCAGCTTCTGCCTGCCTTCGGGGAGCTGCTCCAGAAGCTCGTGCGCGCATATCACGAGCTGGATTGCTCGCTCCTCGAGCTGAATCCCCTGGTGCGTACCACCGACGGGCGGCTCCTGGCGCTCGATGCGAAGATCTCCCTTGACGACAACGCCCTCTTCCGGCATCCAGACTACGCCGAGCTGTACGACCCGGAAGAAGAGGACCCGCTGGAAGTCGAGGCAGCCCGCTATCGGCTCAGCTACGTCAAGCTCGACGGCAACGTCGGCTGCATGGTCAATGGTGCAGGGCTGGCTATGGCAACGATGGACATGATCCAACAGGCAGGAGGACGCCCGGCGAATTTCCTCGATGTGGGCGGAGCTGCCGATGTTGAGCGCATTGCCCACGCCTTCCGCATCATGCTCTCTGACCCCAACGTGCGGGTTGCCCTGGTCAACATCTTCGGCGGCATCGTCCGCTGCGACCGTGTCGCCAATGGGATCGTCCAAGCCCTTAAGCACATCGAGGTTCGCGTCCCCATGGTCATCCGCCTAGAAGGCACCAATGCAGAGGAGGCAGCGCAGATTCTGCATACCTCCGGACTCCAGTTCCGCGTTGCCCGCACACTCGAGGATGCTGCTCTCCAGGTCCGCGCAGCTTTAGAAGAAGTTGGCGCCACAACGCATGTCTCACCAGGCACCTCCTGACCCCATGGCGCTTCGCGTCGCAATCAACGGCTTCGGACGCATTGGGCGCCTGATGGTGCGCGCGGCATTGCAGCGCGGTGCCCCACTGCAGTTCGTCGGAATCAACGATTTGACCGATGCCGCTACGCTGGCGCACCTGTTCCGCTACGACTCCGTCCACGGGCGTTTCCCCGGAACCGTCGTGGCAGAGGACTCCGCCATCATCATCGACGGGCAGCGTATCCCGGTCAGCGCCAGCCCAACGCTGGAAGACATCCCGTGGGGTGAGGTGGATGTCGTCGTCGAAGCCACAGGCAAATTCACCCGCCGCGCCGATGCGGAAAAGCATCTCCAGCGAGGTGCCCGCCGCGTGCTGCTGACTGCCCCCCCGAAGGATAGTGCTGACGCCATCGTCGTCCTCGGTGTCAACGACCACACCCTCACCGGGCAGGAACGCATCATCTCGAACGCTTCCTGCACGACCAACTGCATTGCCCCCATGGTCAAGGTGCTGCACGACGCTTTCGGAGTAGAATCCGCCCTGATGGTTACCGTCCATGCGTACACCAATGACCAGCGGATTCTGGATCTGCCGCACAAAGACTTGCGCCGTGCCCGTGCCGCTGCTCTCAACATCATCCCGACCACCACGGGAGCAGCCCGCGCCGTGGGTGCCGTCCTGCCCGAACTGAAAGGGCGCATCGATGGCTACGCACTGCGAGTGCCTGTCCCCGATGGCTCCATCACAGACCTGACCGCTGTGCTGGCTCGCCCGGTCACCCGCCAGGATGTCAACGCCGCCTTCCGTGAAGCTGCCGAAGGAGCGCTGCGCGGGATTCTGCAGTACACCGAAGAGCCGCTGGTCTCCAGCGACATCATCGGGAATCCCCATTCCTGCATCCTCGATGGGCTCTCCACGATGGCACAGGGCACCCTGGTGAAGGTGGTGGGCTGGTATGACAATGAATGGGGCTATGTCAACCGCTTGGTTGACCTGCTGCTGCGCTTGGGAGACTGAGGAGAGGTACGCATGATTGCCCGCCTGGCGGAGCTTCCTCTGGCAGGACAGCCTGTGCTCCTCCGGGTGGACTTCAACGTGCCGCTGCATCCTGACGGAACTATCCGGGATGATACCCGCATCCGAGAAGCGCTGCCGACACTCCAGGCAATCCTCGAAGCGGGCGGGCTCCCTATTGTGCTCTCCCACCTCGGGCGCCCGAAAGGGCGTCCACAGCCGGAGCTCTCTCTGGCGCCGGTTGCTCGCCATCTGGCAACACTGCTGGAGCGTATCGTCCACTTCGCCCCAGACTGCATCGGACCATTGGCACAGCGCACCCTCGCTGATGCCCACCCTGGAGAGATTGTCGTGCTGGAAAACCTCCGCTTCTACCCTGGAGAGGAAGCCAACGATGCGGAATTCGCTGCCCAGCTCGCCCACGGGTGCCAGGTCTACGTCAACGATGCCTTCGGGGCAGCACATCGCGCGCATGCCAGCGTCGTTGCCATTACCCGCTTCGTGCGCTGGAAAGGGATGGGGCTGCTCATGGAGCGAGAGCTCCACGCCTTGCACCGCCTTGTGACAGCCCCGGAATCCCCGTATGTGGTCGTCATGGGAGGGGCAAAGGTTTCTGACAAGCTGGAAGTCCTCCATGCGCTGCTGCCTCGCTGCGATGCCCTGCTCATCGGAGGCGGGATGGCTTTCACGTTCCTGCACGCCCAAGGCGTTGCCATTGGTGCCTCGCTGCTCGAAGAGGACATGCTGCCCGCGGCACGGGAGCTCCTCCAGCGTGCCGAAAGCCTGGGCAAACGTGTGCTCCTGCCTGTGGATGTTGTGGCGGTCGAGACGCTGACCCCGGAGGCACCCGCCAGCTCCTTCCAGCTGGCAGAAGGAATCCCCCAGGGGTGGACCGGCGCCGATATTGGTCCGCGGACAGTCGAGCTCTTCTGTCGGGAGATTCGCCAGGCACGTACCGTTTTCTGGAACGGTCCGCTGGGCATCTACGAGTTGGAGCCGTTCCGAGCCGGAACGCTCGGCGTGGCTCGTGCTGTTGCCGAAGCAACACGGTGGGGTGCCTTCACGGTTGTCGGCGGAGGGGATTCCGTCGCTGCGCTGCAGCAGTTAGGCTTTGCCAGCTCGGTCAGCCATCTCTCCACCGGTGGAGGCGCTGCTTTGGAATTCCTCGCCGGGCACACTCTCCCCGGACTGGCAGCACTGGAGAACAGCGGGCAATCCTGAGGAAGAGGCTACGTCTACTGCGCGGGCACATGTGAGGACACGGCGGCAGGTATGACCTCTTACGACACATGGCGCCGACGCCGCTTCCTGGCTGATAACCCGGCACTGCGGGTGCTGATCCTGCTCAACCTCGGCGTTTTCGCCTTCCAGCACTTCTTCCTGGCGCTGTTCCGCTACCGCGGGATGCCGGTGGAAGCTCTCTTCGTGCAAATCTTCGCCCTGCAGCCGCTGCTGAGCGGCTCCTTCTTCCCGTGGCAGCTCGTGACTTACCAATTCTTGCACGCCGGACTGGAAAACATCTGGCATATCCTGTTCAACCTCTTCGCCCTCTGGATGTTCGGCACGGAGCTCGAGCACCTCTGGGGTAGCCGCCGGTTTACGTGGTACTACCTCCTCTGCGGCATTGGCGCGGGTATGATCCACCTGCTGGTCCAGCTCTTCTGGACGTATCCGGCACCGACCGTCGGAGCCTCCGGCGCCATTTACGGCATCTTGCTCGCCTTCGGGCTGACGTTTCCGGACCGCCCCGTGTTCATGTTCCCCTTCTTCATCCCGATTCCGGCACGCATCCTCGTGCTGCTGATGGCTGCCCTTGAGTTCATCTCCGGCATCACCAGCGCTGGTTCCCCGATTGCCCACTTTGCCCACTTGGGTGGGGCGCTGACAGGCTTCCTCTTGCTGCGCTTCGGCGATCGGTGGGGCATCTTCCCGGCGCTCGATCGCTTCTGGTTCTGGCTTCGCTACCGCCCACGCAGACACTCACCCTCACCGAGCCCTCCCAGTCCGCTCACTCGCTCCCCCCTGCGCGCCGAGGAAGTGTTGCTCTACTTCGAGGGCGAGCCAATCACGCAGAGCGACATCGACGCTATCCTGGATAAAATTGCTGCTCTCGGCTACCAGAGCCTGAGCGAACGTGAACGCCGCATCCTCTACGAAGCCAGTCGTCGGATGAACGCCGAGCCATGAGCCAGCTGCTCAACCTGCCGCTTGTTCCAGAGCCCGTAGCAGACAACGAACAGCCGTACGCAACGCGTCCGTACCGGCGCCGAAAAACCCGCCGAGTCTGGGTCGGGAACGTCCCCGTCGGGGGGAATGCCCCGATCTCTGTGCAGACGATGACCAAAACGAAGACCGCTGACGTGGAGGCAACAGTGGCGCAAATCCTCCGCTGCAAAGAAGCCGGCGCCGATATCGTGCGTGTCACCGTCAACGATTGGGAAGCCGCTGAAGCTCTGCGAGAAATCGTGCGCCGAGTCGATATCCCCATCGTTGCCGATATCCACTTCAACCACATCTTTGCCCTCAAGGCGATTGAGGCTGGGGTGGCAAAAGTGCGCATCAACCCCGGCAACATTGGCTCCCGAGACCGCATCCGGCAGGTGCTCACCGCCGCCAAAGAGCGTGGCATCCCCATCCGCATCGGGGTCAATTCGGGCTCGCTGGAGAAAGACCTGCTGGACAAGTACGGCTATCCCACCCCGGAAGCACTCGTAGAAAGCGCTCTGCGACACGTGGAAATTGCCCAGGACTTCGGCTTCGACGACATCATCATCTCGGTCAAGTCCACCGACGTGCGCCTCATGATCGAAGCCTACCGGATGCTCGCCGACCGGGTGGATTTCCCGCTCCATCTGGGCGTCACCGAAGCAGGGCTGCCCGGCACGGGCATCATCAAATCCGCCGTCGGCATCGGCACCCTGCTGGCAGAAGGTATCGGGGACACCATCCGCGTCTCGCTCACAGACGAACCCGAGCGCGAAGTCGAAGTTGGCAAGGAAATCCTGCGCTCGCTGGGTCTGGCACAGCGGAGCGTGGAGATTATCGCGTGCCCAACCTGCGGACGCATTGAAGTGGATCTGTTCCGCATCAGCCGAGAACTGGAGGAAGCCGTCCGGCAAGCGGGCATCCGGAAACCGGTCAAGATCGCCCTCCTGGGCTGTGTGGTCAACGGTCCGGGGGAAGCCAGTGAGGCCGATATCGGGATTGCCGCCGGGCGAGGCGTGGCAATCCTCTATCGGAAGGGCAAGGTTATCCGCCGCGTCCGCGAAGAGGAGATCGTCTCCGCCATTTTGCAGGAGCTCGAACGCTTCGAACCCGAGGAGTAAGCCCCGCCGATGGAGCTTCACGGCAGATACGCGCTCGTCTGCGGGAGCACTCAGGGCATCGGGCGGGCAATAGCTGAGCGGTTTGCCGCCGCCGGCGCCTGCGTGACACTGCTGGCACGAAACCCTGAACGCCTCGAAGACGTCCGCCGCCAGCTGGCAACCCCCGCTGCTCAACAGCACGATGTCCTCGTTGCCGACTTCTCCGACCCGGACACTGTTGCCCGGGTTGTCCACCGCCACCTTGCCACCACGGGACGGCGTTACCACATCCTCGTCCACAACACCGGTGGTCCGCCCCCGGGCAAGCTCGTGGAGACTCCGGTAGAGTCCTTCCAGCTAGCGTTCCGCCAACACGTGTGGACGGCTCACCTCCTCATGCAAGCACTCCTGCCCGGTATGCGCGCAGAAGGCTACGGGCGCATTCTGCTGATCCTCTCAACCTCGGTCCGGCAGCCGTTGGAAAACCTCGGTGTTTCCAACACCGTCCGCGCTGCCCTGGCAAGCTGGATGAAGACGCTCTCGGGCGAAGTTGCCCCGTGGGGTATTACGGTCAACGCGATCTTGCCCGGCAGTATCCGCACCCGACGTCTGGAAGCGCTCTGGGAGTACCAGGCCCAGCAGCTTGGGATTTCGCCCCAGGAGGTCGCCGCCCATGCACTGGCACAGATTCCCGCCGGGCGATTCGGTGAGCCCGCCGAGGTTGCCGAATTGGCTCTCTTCCTGGCTTCCCCAGCCGCTGGGTACATCACCGGCGTGAGCATTCCCGTGGATGGCGGGCGCACCCGCTGCCTGTGAAAATGCCTCACGGAAGTTTGACGACAACCCCTTCCAGACTCCACCGCGGCTTGAGCTCCAAGGGTCCGACAATCACGAAGCGCTCAGCAACGCGATACGGCAACGCCGCCCCCGCGCTATACCGCCCGTCCTGATCGGCATCGCAGAAAACTTCCAGCTCGTAGAACCCTGGCGGCAGCTCGGAAAACCGCCAAGGTCCGGGATGTTCCAGCCGCTGCTGCCAGGTGCCTTTTCCCCCACGGACGGCGCGAAGCTGCAGCACGTACGGTCCCGAACATCCCAGGCTGTCCTGCAGCTCGCCTGCGATATCGGCGAAAGAGCGTGTGTCGAGCACGCGGAAATGGCGCTCCAGCAGCGTATCGGCAAGCAGATGCCCTCCCGGCAGATGGGGACTGCGGAAGCGCACGCGTAGCCGGTACCACCGCCCCGGCTCCCAGCGCTGAAGCGGCATCACACGCCAGTGGTTGGCTGCCCGTACCTGCCAGCGAATCGGGACTGACTGCCCGGCAGAATCCTCCACACTGAGCTCCGCAGCAGAGCTATCGAGCGGCGCCTCGGCAACAAGCTCCAGCGTCTGCCAAGGGAGAACCGATTGGGCGCTATCGGCAGGGACGATCTGCACCCACTGCACTCCCACCGGATCTTCATTGCTCGGACACCGGAAATGCCATCCCTGGGCACTGCGCGCTGGATTCCCCGCCGTATCCCGCAGCACTCCCGGCACAAGGCGCAGCACGTACACCGCTGTTGTATCCGCAATCGGCTGCGGGAACATGAGCTCTACCGTTGTCGCACTCCCGGGCACAAGGTACGCTGCCAGCAGCCGGACCGAGAGCCCCAGGGCAGAATCCTCCACCACAAATGCTCCAGGGACAACCGTTGCCGTGTCGAGCGGTTCGCTCAGCACAACCCGCACCCGCTGCCGACTCTGCGGACGTACATCCACAATCTCCGGCGGCACGCGGTCCAGCGGCGGATTGAGCCGAAGCACAACCCTGACCACCGTATCTGCTCGTACCCACACTGGTGCAGTGGTCGTCCCCAGCGCATCGCGCCCTTCGCTGTAGAGCCCATCACGGTCTACATCCCGGAGAGCAAAGAGGCGGTATTCTCCTTCGGGCAGCCCGTCGAGCCGGAACGTTCCCAAAGTGCCCACCTGCGTCCAGAAGCGCGGGCGGGTCTGCGCAGGATTGAGCGTATCGGGCACAATGCCCCGCAGGGGATATGCCAGCACGAACACCCCTGCCGGGTTCGGATCCAGCAACCGTCCCTCAAGGCGCCCCCGCTCGATGGTAGGACCGGTGGAGAATACCACACTGGTTGCCTCCGCTGCCGTATTGCCTGCCAGGTCCCGGTAGTCGCTGCCGAGCGTGAGGACGTAGGTCGTATTGGAATCGAGCGGCTCGGGGAAGCGAATTCGCAGCGTCGTGCCCCACCAGCTCCAGGAAGCTTCCCACGGATGCGGCGGCTGGAGACGGAGAGCAGCCAGTACTGAGGCTTTGTCGACGAATTCACTGAAGCGCAGCACCACAACCACGTTCCGTCCGACGTGCGTGCTCCCCGAAAGCGGCTCTGTCTCGATAACCCGCGGCGGTTCTGTGTCGGGTGGTCCCCCCGGTGGCGGCAGCGGATTCGCACACCCCAGCAGGGAAAGTCCAGCCAGAAGCCATGCTTTACCGCCCCGCCCCATGCGTCTCCCAGAGCATCGACTGTTGAATCTCCCCAGCACGGTGCCGCACCACGACCCAGAGGAGCAGTCCGACCGCATAGAGGCTCTCCAGCACAACGTAGAGCGCCGCGATCCCTTGCTCCCCTCCGTACGGGAAGAGCACAAACGCCGCCAGAAACCCAATCCCCAGCACAATCCCTGCCCAGAGGACCACCACACGCTGCGCCCGGGGCAGCGTCAGCACATAGGCCTCCAGCAGGTTTGAGAGCACCACCCCTGGCATTGCCCAGCCCATCAGCTGCAACATCGGTACCGCTTCGGGAATTCGGAACGTCCACTGCAGCAGCCACGGAGCACTGAGGTGAATGATCCCGGCAATGGAACCCCCAATCACCGCACTACTCGCCACAGCCCAGGGCAGGGAGAAGCGCTCCGGATGCGTGGCGTAGGATGGTAAGAGGACTCGGAAAAAGGCGTTGGGCACCATCCGCAGCACAACCAGAAAGCGCTGCGCTGCCGAATACGCACCGATTGCCGCTGCTGCAGCCCCCACCCACCCCAGAAAGAGCACGCCAAAGCGCATGTAGCCGATTGTCAGGAAGCCAAGCACAATCCAGTACCAGCGCTCGTGCAGAATCCGCCACATCCGTCGGAAGGTCCCCCCTACTCCGTCGGTCCGTACTTGGTGCCAGAGCTCGCCGAGGAAGCTCTGCCACGGCGACCATCCCGGCTCCCACCGACGCAACACCCACCCCAGCCAGAGCCATGCCGGAAGCGCCGTGCCTACCCCCTGTACGAGAATGACCACCGGCAAGCTCCAGCCCAGCACGAGCGCAGCAACCCCAGCGAGCGCGCCCACAGTACTGCTCACCGCAATAATCACCCCCAGCAGGGTCATCTGTCCAAGACCATGCAGCACCGCTGTGTAGCTCGCCACAAAGCTATGTCCAAGCGTGACGGCACATGCTACCAGCGTGGGCATCACCGCATCGGCTCTTCCCGCCAGTAGGAGCAATACTCCCGCAAGAGGGAGTGCCGCAAGGCTCAGATACCATTTTGCCACCTGTGCCCGCCGCAAGGGCTCGAATACCTTCCGGCAGCGGGCAACCTCTTGTGGGAGCGTAATGGCGAAATTTGCCTCAATCAGTAGCTGAAGCAGCAGCGCCTGTGCCATGCTGAAGGAGAAAAGCCCTAACTCCTCTGCCCCGCGCAGCCGTGCCAGGACAATGGAGAAGACCACCGCTCCGATCACTCCGAACCCATCGGCAAGCAGGAAAGCCCCAACGGAGCGCAGGAAGCGCCACACCGCACGCCTCATTCCGATTGCCCGAGAGTGCTGTATTTTTGCGTGCGCATTGACGTATAGCCTTCCACGGTAGCTCAACGGTAGAGCACCTGGCTGTTAACCAGGGGGCTGTGGGTTCGAATCCCACCCGTGGAGCACACCTGTGGCAGGAGAACCCCTTTGTGCACGAGGCAGCACAATTCCCACTTCCCAGAGGGAATGCTAGACTTGACGCAAGTGGTGACCGAGAGTGATTCGGAACCGGCTGCAGGCGACGGCGCTCGACTGACCCGGCTTCTTGAGGAGTCACAGCAGAGTCTCCTCACAATTGCCCACCGCGGCTTCAACCACTGGATCCTCACCTTCTCCGGCGGTAAAGACTCAACCACAACGGTCATCCTCGCACTGGAAACTGCCCTCCAGGAACACCTGGAGCTGGAACGCATCGACGTGGTGTACGCCGATACCCTGGTGGAGATTCCCGTCATCCAGAGCTACGCCCTGCGGTTCCTGGAGTTCCTCAAAGAATTTGACCGCCTCCAGAGCCTCCCCCTCCACTTTCACGTCGTCCGCCCACCCCTGGAGGAGAGATTCTGGGTCTGCCTCCTCGGGAAGGGATATCCGCCACCCCACCAGCAGTTCCGCTGGTGCACGAAGCGGTTGAAGATCGAACCTGTCGAGAAGCACCTCGCAGACGTCATCTGCCCGAAGAGAACCGCCCTCATAACAGGCGTTCGCTTCGGTGAAAGCGCCGCACGGGACAGACGCCTCTCCGCGTCGTGCCGCCGCGGGGGAGAATGCGGTCAGGGAGTCTGGTTCCACTATAGCTCACGCCTCCAGGCTGCCTACCTCGCTCCTATTGTCTCCTGGAAAGAGTGCGACGTGTGGGACTTCCTCGCCTTCTGGGTTCCTTCGCGAGGCTACCCTGTCTACCTCCTGGAGAAGGAAGTCTACCACGGCAGAGACACACGGTTCGGCTGCTGGATGTGCACGGTAGTGCGCCAGGACAAGACGATGGAGAAGCTCGTAGCCCAACCCGAATGGGCTCACCTTCGACCTCTGATGGAGTTCCGCACTCGCGTCCTCCAGCTCACGTCACATCCCGCCTCACGCGAGCGCAGACCCGATGGAACTCCAGGTCGACTCTCGCTGGAGACCCGCAAGCAACTCCTCGACGAGCTCCTCCGGCTCCAGGAAGCCTTGCACACTCCATTAGTCGAAGAGGAGGAAGTTGAGTTCATCAAAGCGTTGTGGTCAGATAAGCGGTATGGAAGTTATGAGGAGGCAAGAGGATGATCCGGTGGAAGACCCCGGCACAGCCGCTTGAAAGCGAAGATCTTGAGGAACTGGTCGGGGAAAACAAGGAGTTCGACCGTTGGCTGAAGCGGGAGAAGAAGATCAGCCACTATGAGAGAGCCCGCTACGACCGAGAGAAGCGCCGTAAGACATTGGAGACTACTATCGCCCAAATCAAGAACCCCACTTTGACGCGTATTGCCGATGAGCTGGGGCTTCGGCTTCAGTATGCCAAGGACGACGAACTGGAGGTCTTGCAGGATATCCGAGATTTCTTCGAGCAGTACCTCGGCGTCCCTATTACGCTGCCTATAAAGAGCACAGGACAGAAAGCGGAAACCGTAACAGAGGAGTTTGCCACGACGGTCCCGACGGAAGCGGCAAGGAAGGCTAAGGAGAGAGAAACACAGTGGATTGGACGAGTCGCCCCCACGTTAAGTAGCCCCAGCACACCGGGGGATTTTACTTTCTGGGTGGAAGATAACGAGAACATCCACGTCGAGGTAGGCAGCATCGTCACCGCCCACAACCGGGACCGGGGTGTTCGGGTAACGGGTTTGGTCACCGACATTCAGGCCGTCAGCGACGTGCGAGAAGTGTTGGATAGCTTCTATGCTCATGCGTTCGGCCGCCCAGAGGTCGAGATGCCGACTCGGATTCCGGTGGTCGTAAGCGCAAGGGCCGAGGTCGTTCGCCGCAGCGATGGTCGGATGGAACCCATCCGAGGGACCTGGCCGGTGGCCTTCGCCAGCGCCAAAGAGATCCGCGAGGCTTATGGAGCCCAAATCTCCCCGGAGCACGAGGTCCTCGCCGGGTTCACCTATGACGATCGACGGGATCCGGTCCCCATCGGGTTGGACGCCCGCTATGTGGTGGGCTATGAGGCGGCGCACGTCAACATCTCCGGGGCCTCGGGGGTGGCCACGAAGACGAGCTACGCCCTGTTCCTCCTCTATGGGCTTTTGGCCCACAGCGAACAGCATGACGGTGGGGTTGCGGCCCTCGCCTTCAACGTGAAGGAGGCCGACCTGATGTTCCTCGACGACCTTCCCACCACCTGGGAGGAGCTTGACCCCGTGAAAGATCACCCCCGCTGGAGGTCCTCGGTTCGGCTCTGGCGCCAGGCCAAGGAGGATTACGGCCTGGACCCCATCTGCTGGGCCAAGGAAAGGCGGTTCCGCTTTTTCGCCCCGATGCACCACCGCCCGGAGGGCGGAGTCCTTAGCCAGCGAAGCGATGCAGAAGCCTTCAGCTACGGCCTGCAATCGCTCATCGACGCTGGAGTCGGAGCCCTGTACGCCCTCTTCGACCCAGATGATCTGGATGAGAAGGCCGTGGCGCTGACTGCTTCCATGGCGGATGTGGCCAAACAGAGGAGCTTGACCTTTGAGGGCCTTATAGAAGAGGTCAGGAATGCGATGCAGCTGGGCCAAACCCGGGGGGATTGGTTCCAGCTCGACGGCATCCAACACCACAAAGCCACGGCCAACAAGATCCTCAACCGTCTACAGCACGCCTTGGACAACCAGCTGAAAGGGGTTGTGCTGAAAACGGAGAATACCGACCGTCCCATCCCTCTCAGAGAGTTGCGGTCAGACCAGCTCTGGGTAGTGGATATTACCCAACTCAGCGATAAGGGACAGCGGCTCGTTTTTCAAACCGTCGTGCGCACGGTGTTCCGATTGCTGGAAGAGCGGAAGGCGGTGGAGATCACCGGGCGTCTGGAGACTGGCCAAAGGAGGTACCCCAAGCACGTGGTCATCTTCGTGGACGAGCTGAACAAGTTCGTCCCGTCCGGGCGGGAATTTTCGGTTCTAAAGGGGGAGATCGTGGAGATCGCGGCACGGGGGCGCAGCGTAGGACTCTCCCTCCTTGGGGCCCAGCAGCTCGCTTCCAAGGTAGACGAAGAGGTGCTGGCCAACACCTCCACCTTTGCCGTCGGCCGGAGCCACCCTGTGGAAATCTGCAAATCTCCTTACGGATGGCTGGCCGAAGGGCTTAAGCAGAAGGCGACCCTCCTGGACAAGGGCTGGATGCTGCTGTGGCATACGCTGCACAACCGCCCGGTTCTGGTGCATTTCCCCATCCCACTCCATCACTTGAAAAGGGAGATCAAAGGCGAATTGAGACAGTGAGGGCCATGGTTGAGTCGGTGCCTCAAGCTATTGAAGGGTTCTTGCAAAAGCTAAAAAGGCAGGGAGTTTACGCACCTGGAGCCGCGCTCTCCGAGGAAGAACAGGTGCTCCCCTTGACCTTTGCCGAAGAGCGGGAGTATGCCTCCGTGGAAGCTGAGTCCTGGGAACCCCTCACGGTGGACTCGGGATCGGGAGGGGAAGAGCTTGTGTTCACAGCGTTCCTCGACGGCGTGCAGCGGACGATGATGCTCCCCTATCGGGTTCCCTTGCCGAACGGGGCACAGGTGCCCCTGCATGTGGCCCACATCGCCGCCGGCGTCCTCCTCCGGGATGGAAGCGGTCGCCTCTACATAGAGCCCGACCTCATCGCCGCCCGCCTGCTCCTGCTCGGACCTTTTGAGGGCATCCGGAAAGCAGCAGGTATGTCCCTTGAAAGCAACGATATCGTGTGGGACACGTCTGAACGGACGTTTGCTTTCCCAGAGGAACCGAACGAATGGATCGTCTGCGACACGACCTTCCGGGGGACCGAGGAAGCTCGGAGCGAGCGGCGCGAGGGTGCCCTGCTCGGAGACGAGCTGTTTAAGGAGGGGCTGATCCGATCCCGGGCTCAAGGGAGAGTCGCGACCCTGCGGCAGCGGCTGGAGTTCGCCGTGTTGGCGAAGTTCCGCAAGAAGCACCCCGATGCGTTCCTCTTGGTGGACGGCCCGCTCTTCTTCTTGGACAAGTGGCGCAGAAGGGCGGCCAACGTCTTAGGCCCGCTCCTGGGCGAGTCCCGCGAGGGTCTCCTTGAGGACAGACTGCTCCGGAACGCCGTCGGGCTCATCAAAACGCACCGATTGCGCCCGAAGCATCCCGAACAAGTCGTACGAATCGGCCCGGACCAGCGCTCCCCAGTGGTGCGCATCTCCGAAGAGGTGGACGTTAAAGGGAGGCGAGGCGAACTCGACGAGGAAGGGAGCTACGGGGGAGCACACCTTACCTGGTATACGCGCCTGCGATATCCGCAAGGAAACTTCCTATCGTACGGGCTACGGGGCTTAATTCGTTTAGACGTCCATCGCACCACCTTCGGAATCGAACGAGCAGACGCCTTGCAACCTGAGAGCTTCCGACCATACAAGCCGAAAGTGGACGGGATCACCCGAGCGGTGTGGCAGGAGCGCTGGCCCGGCGTGCACCGCGGTGGGCACTCCTGGACAAGAACCCAGGTCTATCCTATTGAACAGCTGGAAAGGGTACTCAAAGCCCGAGTATACCCAAGACGACTCCTTGTTCATCTTTTTAACATCCCGAACCCCTAGGAGCCTCTTCCAGAGCTCAGACTTATCTCGCCCGGCGCGTGTGGGCAGTGCTACGGCTCCTTAGACGGACATCCGCCTGCGCGGCGTTCTCGACGAGGTCTTTCGCCTGCGGGATGGCTCCTCCCTACGGGTTACAAAACGGCGCGCATCACAAACCGCTAAGATTAAGTTCCTCCGGTGCGAGACAAAGCTCAACGCGTACCCGTGGATCGCCCAGGCGAACAGTGTTAAGCTCCTGCTGTAACCAATCTCGGGTCGCGTTGGGGCAGCTCCGATACGTAGTCGCACTCATGCGAAAAGCTCCCCGTAGGATGTAGCCAAGACCTTAGCCATGTCGTCCAGAGTAGGCGAGCGATGCCTCCCCGCTTTTGCCAGGTGCGGAAGCGCTCTCTTCTGAACTTCTGCATCAGTCTGGAAGGCTTCTCTGCACGGTGGTGTTGACCAGCTTTCTTGAGCTCGCAACCCGAGCTTCAGCGCACCCCTCCGAACCAGGCGGCTATGCCCTCGTCCAAATAACCGTCGTGCGATCGCATAACCAAATAAGACCTACTACCTGACTGCAAACCGGACCTACGCATGGTCTGCCTGAGGACGTTTCTTTTCCCCCAAGTCTTCCTCCGCCAAGTGTTTTTTGCCCTTTACGGGTCCTATTCCGAGACGTCGACGGTGCAACACGCGGAATGCCCACAAGCTGCAGAAGTCTCGATGGGAAAAGCGCAACATGAACCCCAGAAGGTCTCTGCGACCTCCATAACCATGAGACAGGGTGGACCGACGAAAAAGGTGGATGCGACACGAAGGGAGCACCCCTAGTACCCGTAACAGCCGTTGCGACTTTACCAAGAGGCATACCGCCTTGTGCCCTTCCCCCGAAGAGCCAAACTCTAAGGATGGACTCTACGGTAGCCACCCAAACGTCTTGACCACGAGCTGATTCGGGAAACTCCAGCTACCCCGAGAGCACCGTCACGACGCCCTGAGAACCGTCTACCCGCACTCGCTGTCTGGTGCGCAAGCGGCGGGTCGCGTCGTGCACGCCCACCACCGCGGGGATGCCGTACTCCCGCGCCACCACTGCACCGTGGGTCATCATGCCGCCCACCTCCATCACCAGCCCGCCCGCCACCAGGAAAAGGGGCGTCCAGGCCGGGTCCGTGCCGTGGCAGACCAGGATGTCGCCAGGTTGCAAGTCGGCTTCGTGCGGGTTATGGACTACCTTAACCGTGCCCTCGGCCACGCCCGGCGAGACCGGGTCACCGCGCAGGACACGGCCCTCCTCTTCGGCCGCAGTAGGGGCCTCCGCCGGACCCTCATAGAAGGCAGTGCCGTCGCTGAAGAGAACCCGCGGCAACCGCTGGCGCCGGGCTTCCCGTTCGGCCCGCTTGCGCCGTTCGCGGATGGCCTCCCGCATTTCGGGGAAAACACGGCGGTCCCGGGCACAGCGGGCCAGTTCGTCCGTGGTCAGGTAGAAGATGTCCTCCGGCCGTTCCAGTTCGCCCTGCTCGTACAGGCGGCGGTCCACAGCGAGGAAGACCTGGCGCAGGCGTCCCAGCCGCTTGGCGGCCACGAACTTGTGGGTCTCACGGGTGCCGCCTAACGCGCGGTAGCGGGTAGCAGCCCAGCACACCACCCGTGCCCGCAGGCGTCCGCCCGGCAGGCGCCGCACCGCGGCCTCCAGTCGTGCCTGGGCCTCCGCGGCCCGCGCCGCACCGCGCGCGAACACCGCGTCCGGCGCCTGGTCGGGGTCGGTAATGCGCGGGTAGCCCTGCAATGTGCGGAAGACCTGGCGCGGGTCCTCGGTCCAGCGGGGCCGGCCGATGTCAATTTCCCCCACCCCGCGCAGGCCGTACGCTTCCAGGAACGGCGTCAGCGCCTCACGCACGGCCGTGGGCGCCCGGCCCTCTGCCCAGGCCGCGGCCAGCGCGTCGGGGTCGTGCTCCTGCACCCACGCGGCGGCTTCGGGGTCCTGTTGCAGGCGGCGGGCCACCTCCCACAGGGCCAGGTCCATCTCCGTGGTCACGTTGTGGGGTAGCCCACGGCTGATTTCCATCGCCAGCGTGGCCAGGCCGGGGTCGTTCAGGGCCCGCGCCGCGCGGCGGGCTTCCCGCTGCAGGATGAGCGCAAAGGGAAGCATCCCGGCCATGGTGAGAGGAAAGCCCCAGGGGATGATGACTTCCGGGAACACGCGGACAAATGCAGGGAGCAGGTCCAGCGCGGCGGCCAACCCCTGCCAGGGATCTGTGGCCTCCATCGTCCTCCGGAGGCGGGCGTCGAAGTCCTGCTCGGCCTCCCGGATGAGGGACTGGTAGCGGGTGCGGACGGCTTCCGGGTCCCGCCAGGACGAGAGCACAGTGCGGAGCGCGCGGCCCGCGAAGCGCAGCGCCCGGCCCAGGTAGCGCGGGGGAAGAAACGTGCGTTCGGGACGCAGCCGCGGGTTGTCCAGCAGGCCGCGGATGAGGCGCGCAGTCGGCGGGTCCACCGCACCCAGGAAGCGGGGGAAGATGCGGCGGACGACGCGGTGACGCAGGAGCGCGGCCACGTTAATCCACAGCCGCTCCCCGGCCTCCCACAACAAGGTCTGCTCCTGCGGGGTCACGTCCAGGCCGAAAATCCGACCCGCGGCCAGGAGCAGGCGCATGAGGACCTCCCGGCCGAGGGGCGTGAGGGGCTCGTGGATGCCCTGGATGAGGTGCAGGCCGACGAGCACCCGCAGGGGTTCCAGGGGCAGATTTTCGGGCAACGGGTAAAGGGAGGTGATGGGCCGCGATTGCAGGAGCCAGACGCGGACCTCGCCCCCGGGGTCTAGCACGGCCCACTCCACGTCCTGAGGGTGGCCGAAGAGGGCCTGCACCCGCGCGCCCCACTCCGCGAGGCGGAGAACCACCGCGTCGGGCAGAGCGAGGCGGTCCGCGTGGGGAGCTTCTACGACTTCGGTTCCCCCTTCAGCCTTAGGGCGAATCACCATAGTCTTGGCGCCGAGTTTCTTTTCCACGACGCGCCACCTCTCCCCCTCACGGACGACCACGTAGCGGTCCGGTTCCACCCGGCCGGAAACCAGGGCTTCGCCCAGGCCCAGGGTGGCTTCAATGACCGTCTCGGTGCGCTTGCCCGTCAGGGGGTTGGCGGTGAAGAGCACGCCGGAAACGTCCGCGGGAACCATCTCCTGCACCACCACGGCCAGAGCGGCTTCGTGCGGGGGAATGCCGACCCGCGCCCGGTAGCCGATGGCCCGCGCGGTCCAGAGGGAGGCCCAGCAGCTCACCACGGCCTCCAGCAGGGCTTCAGGCGTGGTCACGTTGAGGAAGGTCTCCTGCTGACCCGCGAAGGAGAGGTCGGGCAGGTCCTCGGTGGTGGCGGAGGAGCGCACCGCGACTGGTGGCGCGCCCATCTCCCGCCAGGCCTCCACGATAGCCGCGTCCAGCCCCGCGGAGCAGCAGCCCCCGCGAAAGGCATCCCGAACGCGGGCCGAAGCGGCCTCCAGTCCCGCATGGTCTTTAGGGTTCAGGTCCGCCAGCGCGTCGACAATCACCTTTTCGAGACTATTTTTGTCCACGAAGGCCCGGTAGGCTTCGGTGGGCACCACGAAGCCGGATGGCACGGGCAGTCCCGCGCGGGTCATGCGCATTAAGTTGAGGGCCTTGCCGCCCACCCGTTCCAGGGAGGCTTCCGCAGTCAACGGAAGTAGAGCCCAGGTCATCGTCGCACCTCCACCAAGGACGAACCACGGTCATAGGAAGTCGGGTGAGCCCCCGGCGATGAAGGAGAAAGATAGAGAGATGTCCCAGCGCAGCGCAACGCCGGGAGTCCAGGAAGAGGTACTGCCAGCCGGGCTCGCGGGCTGCGTTGGGGGCACTTCCGCCCTAGGACGTTGGGTCAGTAGACCTCGCCATAGCCGGCAGCCAGGTCCTCCTCGTGGAGCAAGTGCACCCGCTCGATCTTCTGATGTAGTCCGGGTATCCTGTTTTCCGGCAGGGAAAGGATGCGGTCCTCCTTGCCCTTATCCTCACGAACGGTGATTGCGCGGTACGCAAAGTCGATGCCCTGGACGCACAGGGGAACTCAATAAGCCCGCTAGGGCACGAAGCGGGCGTCTACGGTTGCTCTGGCTCGCCTAACGGCTCGCCGCCGCTCCCTATGGCTGACACGAGGGACCCTGGGACCTGCAGTGAGACGACCGCCGCACGGGGCGGCTCTAATGTGTATGGCGGTAGGCAGTATGGCACAGGAGAAACGGCTTGAGTAGAACAGACAATGGTCTGCGCCGCCGTCTAACCGGGCGTGCAGCGGATGCGGCCACGCCGCAAGCCAGCGGGAGCAGCATCCGAGCGAAGTGGCTTGTGTCCGCTGTGGCCACAGGACGGCCACCAGGAAGCCAAAGCGAATTCGACCGGCCACACAAGCCACCGAGGCAGCAAGGAGTAGCAAGATGGAGCAACAGTTCCACGGAAGTGTGGCCCTGGACCCCCTCCGGGCAGGTCCAACAGGAATCACACACCCCGCTGGGCTACCCGGAGCTTGAGTCACGAGGATTGGGGGCTATGCAAAATGCTGTGATACTCCGCGTATAGGTCCAAACCTGGATTCAGACCGCCACGAGCGTATAGGTCGTGATGGGGTGGAGTCCAAGGTATACCTGCGGGATTGCAGGTTTGCCTTCAATCAGAAGGGTAGCGATAGGCTGACAGGGAGGAGTACGTACCTAATTTACCCGCCTCGACAGCATGGTCCGGGCGCCCAGCACCCCGACGGAAGACGCCGACGGCGGCTTTGCCCACGGCAGCTGGATGGCGAAGTATTTTGACCCAGAGATTCTCGGCGGGAGGTTTGACGAACTGTCGTACATTTGTATTAAAAAGTTGAACACAACTGAACCGCCAGCATGGCAACGCCTGAAGAGAACAAGGCACTGGCGCGGCGGTTCTATGAGGAAATCGGTAAGGACAACGTCGATGCGGTAGACAAATTGGCGGCCGAGGGCTACATCAATCACGATCCGCCTCCCTTTCTGGGCTTGGCACCTGGCCAGGCCGGATTGAAGCTGGCGTTCGAGATGTTCTGGAAGGCGACTCCCGGTCATCATGTCATCGAAGACCAGATTGCTGAAGGTGACAAGGTCGTGACCCGCCTGAGAGGTGTCGGCAAGCACGTGGCGGATTTGGCAGGAATTCCGCCCTCTGGTCTGGTAACGACTTGGACGTCAAGGCGGTGGCGATTCATCGGGTGCGGGACGGCAAGCTTGTTGAACACTGGTCGGTTGTTGATTCGGCTGCGCTCTTGAGCCAGTTGGGTGTTATCCGGCTTCCAATCCGGCCCAGCGGAGACGGCGATTGACAGATTCGACGACCGCCAAGCGGATTGTCAGCCCCGGGTTGCGGCCTCCTTCCGGGAAGCACCTTGACGTGTCGCGACCTAACAAACCGCTGCAGCCGACGAGCGGGGCGCAGCGGCCTCTGTGCGGTTTGAGAGACTTGTGAGCGCCGCTCGCGGCTGAGCGGCAACATTAGGCGGCTTGGTGCTCTTTCATTAAGGAGGAACAAGATGTCCACACTCTTTATTCCACCCGGTCATGGTCACTCCGTTCAAAACGTTGAGTCGCACGGAATACGAATCAGCTACGGCGATTACGGGCAGGGAGAGCCAGTTCTGCTTTTCATGCCTGGCTGGTGCGGGAGCCGCAAGGTCTTCGACGAGCTTGCTGCACGCTGTGCTGAACAGCGGCGCACGCTGGCCCTCGACTGGCGCGGGCATGGACAGTCGGAGCGGCCCGCGGAGGATTTCGGCATTAGCGACCTCGTTGACGACGCGCTCGCCGTGATCGAGGCAAGCCAGGCGGACCTTGTGGTGCCGGTCGCGATGGCGCACGCGGGCTGGGTTGCCATCGAGGTGCGCCGCAGGCTGGGCGCTCGCATCCCAAAGCTTGTGCTGCTCGATTGGATCGTTCTGGACCCGCCGCCGCCCTTTCTCGGAGCGCTGCAATCGCTCCAGGATCCCACCCAATGGTGGCAGACGCGCGAACAACTCTTTTCGATGTGGCTTCAGGGACTGGACATTCCTGCGTTGACCCACTATGTGCGCGAGGATATGGGTTCATACCCCTTTGAGATGTGGGCCCGCGCGGGCCGCGAGATCAGCAACGCATATACGAAGGCCGGAAGCCCCCTCCAGGCCTTGGCCAGCCTCGACCCTCCCGTGCCGGTGTTACATCTGTATGCCCAGCCGGAAGATCCCGGATACCTGGCGGCCCAGCAGGCATTTGCGGCTGCACACCCATGGTTCCAGGTGTTGAGGCTGGAAGCGCGGAGTCACTTCCCGATGTACGAAGTGCCGGACGAGATGGTGGTGGCTATTGAGACATTTGTGACCTGAGCGCGTTCGCGCTGCCGCTGAACTGGGGCGTTAGGAAGCATTCAAGATACTGGAGGAGTACGATGAACAATCCGCAGCAATCGGTGATGGACATTCTTTTAGGAAGATGGCGGAGTCAGATTCTCTACGCCGGGGTCAGGCTGGGGGTCTTTGATGCCTTCGGTGCCGGACCCAAGAGAGCTGAGGAGGTCGCGTCTGAGCTCAAGCTCCATGGGCCGCACACCTACCGGCTGTTGCGGGCCCTCGCCAGCTTGGGGCTTCTGAGCGAGGACCGAGACCGCTCGTTCTCGCTCACAGCCTCGGGAGAATTCTTGCGGGCGGATCATCCCCAGAGCCTGCGGGGCATCGCGTTGCTGGAGGAAGGCCCGGAACATTACGCCGTCTGGAAGCACCTGTGCGCTCTCGTTCGTGAGGGGGGACCGGACGGCTTCGTCCGGGAGTTCGGCCGCCCGATCTTCGTCTATGCGGCCGAGGCGCCAGGCTACGGGCGGTCTTCAACGACGCGATGAGCAGCCTCTCGGGCGCAGAAACGGCAATGGTGCTGGAGGCGCTGGACACGTACGATTTCTCCGCGATCTCTCACGTGTGCGATGTCGGGGGGCGGGCACGGCCATCTGCTCTGCAGCTTGCTGGCGAAGCATCCCCATCTGCGCGGGACGGTGTACGAACTGCCGAGCGTCCTTGAGCACAGAGACTTGCTCTGGGCCGAGAAGCTGAACGTTGCCGGCCGCTGCGAGTACGTCGCGGGCGACATGTTCACAGAGGTTCCGGCTGCGGACGCGTACCTTTTGAAGCACATTCTCCATGACTGGAATGACGCCGATTCTGAGCGGATCCTCTCGAACATCCACAAGGCAGCCGCCCCGAATGCCCGAGTCTTCGTCGCCGAGTACGTGGTGCCCGGGCCGGACACTCCGCACTTTGCGAAGCTGTTCGACATTCACATGATGTGCGCGACGGGTGGTCAGGAGCGCACGGAGGAAGAATATGCCGACCTCTTTGAGCGCGCCGGATGGACATACCGCGCCACGTGGTATCCGCCTTCGAGACTCATGGGAGTTGTGGAGGCGACGAAAGCGTAGCTCGTGTGGCCGAGGGAACCTCTATGGTCCAGCGATCCATGATGCCGAGGGCTTGCTTACAACTTCGCTTTGTTGCCTAACAAGCCGATCAACCGACGGTCACCTGCGGTACCTGCAGCTTATCGGCGTGTTACCAGCACAGTTTCAGTATCGTTTAATTAGGATCATAAAAACACTCATCACCGAATTCATCAGCCTCGACGGTGTCGTCCAGGCGCCGGGCGCCCCCAGTGAAGACACCGACGGCGGCTTTGCCTACGGCGGCTGCGTGGGAAAGTACTTCGACCCGAAGGTCATCGGCGGGACGTTTGACGAAATGACAAAGCAGAGCGACGCGCTTCGCTCGCTGTCGTTGCCAAACAATGCTCATTCTGGTGGTATTGTTACATGCGATGATTATCTTTGCAGAGTAGCGTGCGCCCCAATCGCAGGGCATGATGTTCAAAGCAAGCAGCCATGATGGCTGGATAGCGGCAGGATCTCTTCGCCGAAGGAACGACGTGCGGACGATGATGATCTACACCCACGTACTCAACCGAGGTGCCCGAGAGTGTCAGGAGCCCGCTTGATGCGTTGGAAGTGAGGACGCTTTGCGCATTACACGGAAACCTGAGAGAATGTCGAAGGAGATTTCATGACGGAGGAACGGCGATGAACGCAAGGAACGTGGCAATTTACTCACTGATGCGTATTCAGCCGATAGAGAACTGCTTGAGCGTGGTATGTGGAAACCATATAATAGTTAAGTCCCTGAATCCCCTATGTCACAGGTTATTAGACCATTCTGCGGTTTCACGGAAAGGAGGGATGTTGTATGCCTAAACCATCCACCAAAAGTGTCTACTCACTTCTCCTAGCCAACTACACACCGATTTTCCTCATCGTTGGCATATTCCTCTGTGGCATTAGTACGATCATTCCTTGGGAACTCTTAGCCCATATTGTCAGAGACGCTGGTATTGCAGCTCTGATTGGCATCTATCTCATGTGGACACTAGAGCAAGTCAATAAACTTCGAGTTCAACAGGAAGTTCATGAGTTCATTGAAACCGTAGGGGAGAGCTTTATTCAAGCAGTTTACGGACGGGAGCTTCCTCCTGAATTATTTGATGTAATCCGTAAATCCCTCTTCAATCAAAGTTTTATTTACACTGCACACCATACTGACCTCATCATCCAAGATTTCAATGATGCGTCAATTGCTGCAGCCCCTCCAGGGGTACGGAAGCTGCTAGAATCGTTTCGAGAGCATACAAAAAACACTAGTCTCAGTGCTGAAAATTTAATTATTCTTAGGATATCAACCTATGTTGAAGTGAAAAACGTGTCCCAAACCACTGCGGAATATCCACTAAAGTTTCAGACTCCAAAGCCCTTCGGTGGCAATTATGAAGGACTTTGCGGAATTACTTCCGTGCGTATTGATGGTCAGGAACAACTCGCTACAGAAGTCTACAATAGAGACGCCGATCCCGAAACAAATCCAACATTATTGGAATTCTCGCGCAACGCATTGGTCGCACCTGGAGCGACAGTCAAGGTATCAACTGAGGCATACTCGCTTCGGCGTAACGATGATGCTGAGCAACTCCGTCCGAGGTTCCCTGCAAAAGGGGTAAATCTATCTGTAATGGATTCTGATGGGAATAAAGACATAGTGATCTCATTAAATGCTCCATTACTTGAAGGAACCGAAACATTTGCGGTAAAAAATGAGAAAACGAACAAAGCAAAATTTAGCGTCGCACAGTATTTGCTTCCCTATCAGAGCGTTGAGGTGATCTGGACGCCTAAGCGACGAGAAAAGGAACAGCAGCCGAGCCTCCAACCTGAACTGCCAAGTGCTGGAACCTAATCCCTATCAGGCCGCGGGTGTCAAGAGGGCAGGCGGATGCATCGCACGGGGGTGCGGTGGCCGTCCGTAGAACAAACGGTGAAGCATCTTGGCCAAGCGATCGAGGCTGAATTGATTTCGGTTGCTGGACGCAGCCGGTGGGTGGCACCAGACACCTATTGAGGATCGATGTTCACGCGATTTCTCCGCTGAGAACAGCGGTACTCGCAAGTCCTACGTCATAGAAATTCTTCTGTAGCATCATGCCGGTCTTCTCAATAGCGCAGACTGTGTCGGAGGACACTCCTACTAGTAAGTCTCAGACTCGGTGCAGGGCAGCCACGGCGGACTTGGTGGCAGGTCACCAAGGAGGTGAGCAGGAGAGAGGGTCCAAAAGCCGGACGCTAAGGTGGCTGCTCGTCTGGACATCGTTTATCACCGTTGTCTTCTGGCTGCCAGCTGTTCGTGGCGCGTTCGACGGTCCATCTTATCAGTGGCAGCTGTTCGGTTTGGGTGGTCGGGGTACTAGTGGCGACTACTGGTTCCCAGTTGTCATGGTGCTTATCGCCCTGTTCGTGATCGCGCAGGCATGGCGAGGCGCGACATGGCCAGTGGTCGGGGTCGTCATGCTATGGCATCTCAGTCTTTTCGCGGGGAGTGTGTGGCTCGCGGTTTCTGTTCCCGAGGTGTTTCGGTTCAGGGGCGACACGCTTGGAATAGACATATCGTTGGCATGGCTCGGTCCGATGCTATTCGGGCTCGGAGCCATTACATCAATAACGATCGTTCGGCGCAGCTATCGTCAGAGAAACGTCTCAGCGCCTGCTTGGGATCGCCGGAATCAGCGGTGGCTCCTGTTCTTGATCGCTTGTCTTCCAGTCCAGTTCGCCCTGCTGTGATTCGGACCACCGGATGGCGTGGCCGATCAAGCGGGCGTCGTGCTGACTATCGTGCAGTGGTTGTTGGTTGGCCAAGCATTTCGGACACATCCAGTGACTGGCATGCAGGCGAACCAGCGGCAGCAACCGACGGTGCCTGACGAAATCGTGAGCGGTCGCGGGTGAGCCGCGAGCGTTAGGCAGCCAACTGAAGTACGGCGCCGTCTAACACCGGTTGCAGCGGACGGTCGGCAGCGCGGCGTACAGCTGAATCGGAACGTTGAAAACCGGCGAATACATCCCAGCGTTTGAGGAGAGAAAAGCTGATGAACAATCTCTTGACAATTCACACGCCGATGTGTATTTTTTGTCGGTGCGCTGACGCTTCGTCGTCGTAGCCCATTAGGCAGAAAGCCGATGAATTACCAAACGACAAGACGTGGCAAAGGCGATGAAAAGCAATGACCTTGACAATTCACCCGCCAGTGCGTATTATGCAGACAGTTAGTGGTACATGCGTGTTAGGCGGAAACCAGATAAACAATAGTTAGACGTAAACGTCCATCTGGTCACCGGGTGCGTAAATGCTACGACATCGTATAACATGGTGTGAGAGCGTCGCTGATGCTATAAACCGCATAGTGCGCCGATCGGGACAGCGTACCTTCTCTCGCCAGCAACTTATCCGATATGAGTTAGGGCGAATCGTCAGGGAGACCCAGTCCAAGGGACGTACGCCTGAACAGACGCTAGTCGTGTCCTTCAAGAGCTACGAGATGATGGTCAGATTGAGTTCCTCGATCCAGGAGAGTATCGGGTGCTTAAAGACCCAGTTCGATGAGACCAATTCACAAACGTCTAATAAGCCGCTGCGCCTGACCTCTATTCCACTGCGCTCCATAGCGGCAGGTGAGCTTGGTTGTTAGACGGCCAAGTGAAGTACGGTTGGTGGGAACCCCAAGAGGAGACGTCAGCCATGGCCATTGAGCAACTCAAGGTCCGGGAAATTGTCAAACGTGCCGTCGGCAAGGAGGTGGACATCCCTGAGTTTCAGCGCGAGTTCGTCTGGGACCCCGAGCAGGTCAAGCTCCTGGCAGAGTCCCTCTACCGGGACTACCCCGTCGGCTCGTTCCTGCTTTGGGACTCCTCGGCCTACCAGGAGTCCAAAACGGCGCAGGGCTCGCAGGCATCGCTCTGGATCGTGGACGGGCAACAGCGCACCACGGCTCTCTGCCTCCTGCTGGGGCAGAAACCCTACTGGTGGCCCGATGCTCAAGACTGGAACAAGACCCTGGAGCGCTACGATGTCCTGGTGAACCTTGCGCCCGACGGAGAGGATGACCGGTTGGAGTTTGGCTTGCCCAACCCGATCCGCCGTCAGGATCCGCGCTGGGTGAGTGTCCGGCGCATCCTGAGTCTGGAAAAGGTGGAGGATCTGACCCCTCTGGCGCAGGCGACGGCGCAACAGCTCGCTTACGAGCCCAAAGCCGCTATGGAAGTCTTCGGCAAAATCCACGGGCGGATGCAACGCCTGTGGCAGGTTCGGGAGCGGGACATCCCAATCATCAAGATCACCCATGAGGTGGAGGACGTGGCGGAGATTTTTGCCCGGCTCAACCAGGCAGGCACGCGGGTCAAGGAAGCCGATGTGGTGCTGGCTCTGGCGGCGGTGCGTAACCCCGGCTGGGTACGGGAAGACTACCTACCATTCCGCAACGACCTGGAGGAGCGGGGCTGGGACCTGGATGCCGGCATCTTCATCCGCACGATGACAGGCATTGGTGTGGGGCGAGCCCGACTCCTCGAGGTGCCCAAGGACTTCTGGAATCCCGAGAAGCTGCCGGGTGTCTGGAAGAGGACGTCAGAATGCATCGAAGCGGTGCTGAGGCGGCTGGCTGAGTTCGGGATCACCTCGGACGAACTGCTTCCCTCCACAAACAGCCTGATTCCCTTGTTCGTCCTGCACCACCGATGGCGGGAAAGCCGGGACTACGCTTTCAACCGGGCACTGCACTGGTTCCTGCTCGCCAATCGGGACGGTCGCTACAGCGGCTC
>Ga0105160_1000058_pt1 | contig 56642 bp, 59 predicted proteins | sample GXS110809BmetaG_FD_89591 | JGI IMG/M metagenome (GOLD analysis project Ga0105160, IMG submission 89591) | Hot spring microbial communities from Gongxiaoshe hot spring, China to study Microbial Dark Matter (Phase II) - GXS 110809B | ecosystem: Environmental > Aquatic > Thermal springs > Hot...
ATGTATGTATAGAGGTGCAGGCAGTCCACCTCGCTTCAGCCATAAGGACATGTTCAACTTCTGCCGAAATTGCTTCATCAGGGTTGGGGTCCCTGAGTCTGAGGCGGAGCTTGTCTCAGATCACCTTGTCATGGCTAGTCTCAGGGGTGTGGACTCGCATGGGGTTGTTAGGGTGCCCTACTATGTTGATGGGATAGAGAGGGGGTATCTTAGACCTATGAGCGAAATTAGGGTGCTGCGGGAGGGGCCTAGCTGGGCCCTGATAGACTGCGGGATGGGCCTCGGGATCGTGGGGGCTGTCAGAGCCTTGGAGATGGCTGTTGAGAAGTCTCTCAGCGCAGGCGTGGCCGTCATCGGAGCAGTAAACCTCGGACACGTGGGCATGCTGGCCTACTATACACGAATGATCGCAGATAAGGGGCTGATAGGTATAGCCATGGTGAACGGCGTGGCGGAGATGGCTCCCTGGGGAGGCCTCGACAAGGTCTTCGGCACCAACCCCATAAGCATGGGGATACCCAGAAGAGACGCACCTCCCATACTAATAGACATGGCCACATCAGCCGTCGCCAAGTTCAAAATCCACCTAGCAGCGGCTCAGGGGCAGCAGTTGCCTGAGGGCGTCGCCCTTGACGCTACGGGTAGGCCGACCAGAGACCCCGTCGAGGCGCTCAAGGGCTGCCTACTACCCTTTGGAGGATACAAGGGATACGCCCTAGCACTATTCATAGAGCTAATGGCCTCCCCGCTCATTGGCGCGCCCAGAAGCGTCGAGGTCAGAGACCATCCCTCACAGCAGGGAGGGCTCCTAATAGCCTCAATAAACCCAGAGATATTTGGGGAGAGGGCCCAGTTTCTGTCGAGGGTCGAGGAGGTTGTAAAGACTGTGAAGTCTGCGAAGCGTGTCGGCGGTGTCGATGAGATACTCCTGCCAGGCGAGCCTGAGGAGAGGGTCTATAGGGAGAGGCTGGAGAAGGGTGTGCCAATAGACGAGAATACCATTAGGAGGTTGAAGGGGCTGGGAGAGCGTCTGGGCGTCCCCTTCCCAGAGCCGCTAGCTTAGGTCTCTTCAACGAAGTCAGAAATCTTGGGCAACTGCAGAGGCATCCCCTTCCTCTTCCTAATCGCCATAATCACATCCTCTTTAATCGACTCAGGCACAGGCTTCCATGCGTGGAACTCCGTCCCCCAGAATGCCTTACCCATAGTCGCGCCTCTCATAAGCTCTGCCAAGTCTGAGGCCTCAGCCGCAGGAATCTCACCCGAGACAACAGAGATATACTCCGACTGGGCCACGTCTATTATCCTGCCTCTCCTAGAGCTTATGACGGAGGTTACGGCGCCGATGAAGTCCGGTGGGACCTTTACCTCAATCTTTAGTATCGGCTCGAGTAGTGTGGGGTTTGCTGTGAGTATGCTCGCGTAGAGCGAGCGCCATGTGGCTGGTGCAATCTGGGCATAACCCCTGTGAACTGGGTCCTCGTGGAGGTCAACATTCACCAGAACTGCCTTAAGCCCCCTCATCCTCTCACCAGCAAGCGGCCCCTCTTGGACAACCCTCTGGAACCCGCCAATAATCATCATCTTGCTCTCATGGAGATACTGGGCACCCTTCGTCATATCAACTAAGATGTTCCCACCAGAGTCAATCATCCAGACACTCCTAGCCTCGTCAGCATCCCACCCGTGTTCCCTGAGGATCTTCGCAACCTGCTTCCTATCCATCTCATCGAAAAGCTCGCCGCGCCTAATAAGGTCCACAATCTCATCCTCAAGCTTCTCCACATAGAAGTATATCTTGTTGTGGCGGTTAGGTGACTTGCCCTCAAAGACCCGTCCCCTCTGGTCCACAGACTCTCTGTAGAGGATTATCGGGTTGCCGGCCACAACCTCAAGCCCAGCCTTCTGAATCCAGGTGAGTGCTATTTCGAGGTGGAGCGTGCCCATACCGCTAATCAGATACTCACCCGTCTCAGGCCTAACAACGGTCACAAGGGTAGGGTCCTCAATCGTCAGCTTGTTCAGGAAGTCGATAAGTTTGGGGAGGTCCTTGCTATGTCTCGGCTCAATGGCTACTGTTACAACCGGCTCCGAGACGTATCTGAGCGTCTCAAAGGGCACCATCTCAACGCCCGCAAGCGTATCACCAGCCCTGGCATCCTCTATTCCAAGGAGGGCAGGGATGTTGCCGGCTGGAAGCGTGTTAACTATCTCCCTGCTCGGCCCCATGTAAACCGCAACCTGCTGAACCCTAGACTCGATATTCCTGCCAACTATTAGGAGGGGGTCACCATCGGATATAGTCCCGCTGAAGAGCCTACCGGTCACGACAACACCAGCGGCGGGGTCAACCTTAACATCGGTAACAGCCATGACAGGTATCCCCTTCTCGTCACACTCCAACATGTCTTGCCCCACTTCCGAGTCAATCGGGCCCTTCCAGATCTTGGGAATCCTATACTTCTGGGCCTTGTGGGGTGGTGGGTGATGGTGTATTACCATCTCTAGAATTGCCTCGTGTAGAGGGAAGTTCTCCCTTAGCCAGTCGATGTTGGAGTCTGCAAAAGCCTTCAATACGTCGCTGAACTTAATACCCTTCTTCTGGGCCTGCTGGACAGTGAATCCCCACCTATCCTTAGCCGATCCAAGGGCGATGCTTCCTCCCTGAAAACTAACCTTCCACTCCTCACGCATCCAGGGCTCGCCATACATGTCTATAAGACGGTTAACATCCGTCGCTATCCTGGCAAGCGTCTCCTGGATCTTTTCAGGGGTCAGCTTAAGCTCCTTTATCAGCCTGTCAACCTTGTTTATGTAGAGGACTGGCTTTACCCGCTCTGATAAGGCCTGTCTAATGACGGTCTCGGTCTGGGTCATCACACCTTCCACAGCATCGACAACAACCACCGCGCCGTCAATGGCCCTCAGGGCCCTTGTAACCCTGCCGCTAAAGTCAACGTGACCGGGCGTATCTATCATGTTGATAATATAGGGCTTGTCCAGCTCGTAGTAGAGGCTCACGTTAGCCGCTTTTATCGTCATCTGCCTCTGCTGCTCCTCCTCGAGATAGTCAAGGGCGAGAGCCCTCCCCGCGAGTGATGGGCTTAGGAGACCGGCCGCCGCCAGGAGGCTATCGGTTGTTGTCGTTTTACCGTGGTCTACATGGGCAATTATACCAATATTCCTAATGCTATCCTTCTGTCGGAGTATCTCCAGTACCTCGCCGATTCTTTTGACTCTACCCAACTTCAGCTTCGACATTAGCAGTTGGCATATTTAAGTTAAAGTCCATCGGCTGAAACCAAGCTGTAGGAACAGTATTATACTAGAGGGTGCTGAGTAGGTTTTGGGCTTGTCAACGGACTTAAGGGTAAGAGTAGCCGAGGCGCGGGATAGGGAAAAGATTATAGACCTGATGATTAGGGCTAAGAGGCTGAACGAGGAGTTTGACCCACTACTGAGGCTTTCCCCCACGCTTCAAGAAACAGTGACCAGCTATGTGGAGGAGTCTCTAACCTCACCCAACTCTCTCCTACTAGTGGCGGAGCATGGTGGGAGGCTAGTAGGAGTGCTCAAGGCAGAGGTTGTCGACAGGGTCTTTTACGACCCACCATTAGAGGGCCTCATCAGGGAATTGTATATTCTGCCCGAGTATAGGCGGAAGGGTGTAGCGAAGATACTCGTTACAGAGGCATCTAAGATCCTGCAGGGCCGTGGTGCAGGCCTAATAACTGCAGAGTTCCCCTCCCTCCATAAGATCGCCATGGAGTTCTATGAGAAGATGGGGTTCAGGCCCGTCTTCAGCAAATATGCCATAGAGATTGACAAGACAATCGAAGAGTAGGTGGAGGGTCGGTGAGCCGTATTGAAGGCTATAGCCTGTGAGGGGCTGAGAAAGCATTATAGGGTCAAGGTTAGGAGAGGTTTCTTTAATCATGAATACTCGGTCATCAAGGCGCTAGATGATGTAAGCCTTGAGGTGGAGAGGGGGGTTATCTTCAGCCTTGTTGGCCCCAACGGCGCGGGAAAGACCACGATGGTTAAGGTTCTGTCAACGCTTCTCATACCTGACGCGGGGAGGGCTGAGGTTGGAGGATATGATGTTGTCAGACAGGCCAACAGGGTGAGAGAGATCATCGGGCTTGTCCTTGCGCCTGACAAGGGCTTCTACGCCAGGCTCACGGGGCTTGAGAACCTGATATACTACGGCAGGCTTTACGGCCTCTCAAAAGAGGAATCCACGAGGAGGGCCAAGGAGCTGCTGGATCTAACGGGGCTGGGGGAGGATGGGATGAGGCTGTTTGAAGAATATAGTCTGGGTATGCGAGCTAAGCTGAGCATAGCGAAAGCCCTCATAAACAAACCGGAGATAGTCTTCCTCGATGAGCCCACGATAGGGCTCGACCCACTCTCAGCCCGTAGAATCAGGCAGCTAATCAAGGACCTAGCAGCCAAGGGGATGACAGTCTTCATGACAAGCCACAACATGTGGGAGGTGGAGAACCTAAGCAATACTGTGACAGTCATAAAGAGTGGGAGAATTGTGGCTGTAGGCTCACCCTCAGAGTTGAAGGAGAGGCTGAAGCTGAGCTACAGGATCGAGGTAGAGATTATAGCTGATAAAGCACCGGACATGAATCAGCCAGTTAGCATAGGCGAGAGAGGTTATCCAGTAGTGACTATGACAACTAACAAGCCCAGCGAAGACCTAGTCAGGGTTATAGACGAGATAAGAGGCATGGGCTACTTAATCGGGATGGTACGGGTGCAGGAGCCGAGCCTTGAGGAGGTGCTCACGCAGGTATTGTCTCGTTGAGGGTCCTAAACCAGCTTATAGGCATAGTTGAGGCGGAGCTTAAAGTCCTCCTCAGAGAGTCCGGCGTCTTCATATTCGTATTATTCTTCCCATTCATGTTCTCCCTCCTTACCTACGGGGCCGGCCAGGCCTTAACGGGGGGTGAGGCCCCTCTGACACAGTGGTTCTACCAGCTGATAGGCTTCACAATCATGACAATAGCCCTCACAATGAGCAGCTCATCCGCATGGTATTTTAGGAGGGGGATGATGACGGGCAGGTTGGAATACATCCTCGCTGCACCGATAAGCCCACTGACAGCAGTGCTCTCCTCAGCCGTCACAAACATCGTCCTCAACATAGCCATCTTCGTAGTAGTGGCCTCAATCGGCGTAGTAACTGTCTACGGCCTTTCCAACCTACTTAATGTCATAGGCGTCATCCTATTTCTAGCCCTCGCCCTTTTACCGGCTGTAGGCTTCAACCTCTTGGTTGGCATAGCCACAGTAGTGTTCCGCGAGCCTGAGCCAGTATCTAACGTAATCAACGCCATAGTCTCATCGGTCTCCGGCTTCACCTACCCGATAATCATGCTCCCCAGCTTTCTCCAAGCCCTTGGACAGGCAATGCCTTACTCATACATCGTAAATGGTGCCAGAGATATACTCGCAGGCTCATTCGAATATGTCCAGCTCTCACCCCACCTATTCCTCCTCGCATACTTACTGCTTGGGCTAATATTCTTCAGAATCGGTGAGGTAAACTATGTTAGGAAGAGCGGCGTTCATTGGTAGAGCATTAGCAGAAGTGGAGAAGGGCCTAACGATCTATGCGAGGTACAAGGTCTGGCTCTTCTCAGACCTCATCTCTTGGCCATTCTGGACAATCTTCTTCTTCCTCTCATTTCTCATGTATTCGCCCTCACTTCTCGGCTCACAGTATCACCTGAACGCGTTCACGTGGTGTTTCTTCACCTTCATACTCGTATCCTCGTTCATGTGGTCCTCTAATTTCCTCGCAACCTCCGCGCAGGAGGGGATACTCGAGTATGTCCTCATGACTGGGAGCAGTATCAGGCAGCACATGCTCGGGAGGTCGATAATCTCCTTCCTTGACTTGGCGGTTGGAGGGCCCCTCTTACTTCTTATCTCCGCAGCTGGATTTGGAACCAACCTACATGTAGCCTACCCCTACCTAATGCCCATCGCCATCCTATTGGCCTCAGCCTTCTTCTACTTCTTCTCATCCATACTGGCAGTACTCCTAGTCTCCCTAAGATCACCATGGATAATCATTAACGTGGCCCAGTTCGTCATACCTTTCACAAGCGGAGCTATCCCAGTTGAGGTGCTTCCACCGGAGATACAGGCAGGAATAATATACTCTCCATTCTTCTACGTGATTCATCCATTGGTAGCCTCGGCGACGGGCAACTACTTTATATCCCCTGAGATTGTCTTATCTGTTGCAGGTGGTCTCTGCATACTCGTCTACTTCTTGAGTAGATTTCTTGAGGACGTGCTCCTAAGGAGTGCCCTGAAGCGCGGGAAATTCACTCTCTTCTAGCTACATCTTGCGGAGCGCAATGTTTGAGAGGTATATTCCTAGAAACGTAGCCGCTGAGGCGAATGCTGCCAAGATGGAGAGGTGCCACAGCATCTCCTGGCTGTAATAGACTGAGCCCAGCAATAGGGCCTGTCTCAGTAGCTCTATGCCGTGGGTAAGTGGGTTGAAGACTGCTACTGCCTTCAACCACTCGGGCATAAGTGTGACTGGGTATAGTGCGCTGCTGGTAAACATGATCGGGAGCGTCAGAAGGTTATTGAGGGCTATGTGAGACTCCCAGGACTTCAGCCTAATTGTCATGGATATAATGAGGGAGGAGAACGAGGCCCCTAGCAGAATCAGCGTCAGCAGAGCCACTAGAAACTCGGCTGTTCCTGCAATTCTCAACTTCATCCCCAATGCAAGCCCAATAAGCATGACTAGCAAAGACTGTGTAACACCGCGGACAACAGATGAGATAACTTTTCCGAGGATTATGGAACTCCTACTTATGGGTGCTACGAGGAGCTTGTTTAGGAAACCTAGCCTCCTATCCCAGGCTATCGACATTCCGCTAGAGATTGATGTGAAGAGTAGTATAACACCCATCATCCCTACTGCGATGTATGAGAAAAAGTCTATGTCGCTTGAGCCGAAGAATCTCGCGAGAATCTCGTTTGCGATTGCGGCGAATCTAGCAGTAGTATCTGGGGGGAGCTGTTTGAGTATTTCTTCAGGTATTCTGAATAGTCCTGTGAGGTTGAAGGCTTTTCCATAGAGGCTCATCCAGATGAGGGGCTGGATAGTTGTCATGAATAGTAGGATTGGTGAGCGATACCATTTTTTAATCTCTCGAGAGGCTATAGCTCCTATCTCAGAGGCACGGCTAATCATGATCGCACCCTACGGATGGCTATTCTCATCCTAGCTGTCTCTTCCTTGCTTCCCTCTGTATCCCTGAGCTTCCTTCCAGTGAGGCTTAGAAACACCTCCTCGAGGCTCGGCTTCTTCATCTCAACTCTCCTAATACCTACACCCATCTTCAGGAGCTCAGAGATTATCATGGGCAGAGCCTCCTCACCTCTCATGACTTTCACCAGAACCTGCTCATTGTTTAAAGCAACGTCGACAACACCGGCCACCGTTCTTAGCCTTTCTTCGGAGCAGCCATTTGGCTCCGAGACCTCCAGCTCAATCAAGTCACCACCTATGGAGGATTTTAGATTGCCTGGCGTGTCGATTGCCTTGATTTTACCATGGTCTATGATTGCGACCCTGTCGCAGAGGTTGTCAGCCTCGTCCATATAGTGTGTCGTCATGAAGATTGTTACACCCTTATTCTTGACGAGCATTCTTATGTAGTTCCAGATTGCTGCGCGGGTTTGAACATCGAGTCCTAGTGTAGGCTCGTCTAGGAATAATATTCTTGGCTCGTGTATGAGTGTGCATCCTATCTCAAGCCTCTTCTTCATTCCACCTGAATAAGACTCGACTTTCTTGTGTGCAAACTTGTCCAGCTCGAGGAGCTCAAGTATCTCTTTTGATTTCCGCCTCGCCTCCTCCCTAGGCACGTGATAGAGTGCCGCCTGTAGCATCATGTTCTCATACCCGCTAAGCTCATCGTCCACTGTTAGCTCCTGAGGTACGAGGCCGATAACCTCCCGCACCCTGTCGGGCTCGGAATCTATGTCATATCCCCATACTGTGGCTGTTCCTGCAGTGGGTTTTAGCAGGGTCGTCAGTATATTTATCGTCGTTGTCTTGCCAGCGCCGTTAGGTCCGAGGAACCCGAAGATCTCCCCTTCCTCCACCGTGAATGAGACATTGTCCACGGCGACTACCTCGCCGAATACTCTTCTAAGTCCTGAAGCCTCTACAGCTCTCAATCCAACCCCTCCTCACCTAATCTTAGAATCCTTCTCCTCGCCTCATCAAGAATCTTGGTTACCTCGCTAAACCTCTCTCTCGGATACTGGATGTATGCGTGGATGACCGCGATGCCTAGCCTCTTCGCAGCATCTAGGAGCTCCAGCCCCTCAACCGAGGTAGCCCGCCTACACTTCTCACGGAATTCAGCGAGCTGCTCCTCCTTCTCGCTGAGGAACTTAAGGCCGGTCTCTGTTATCCTGTAAATCCTCTTCCCATCGCTAGAAGTCTCTGACTCCACAAGGCCCTCATCCTCTAGCCACTGGAGCGTAGGGTAGACAGCCCCAGGGCTGGGCGTATACCAGCCTCCAAACATCTCCCTAATACTCTTTATGACCTCGTACCCGCGTTTAGGCCCTGTTTTAAGCGTCTCCAGAACTATGAGCCTTATATCTCCCTTTCCCATCCATCTTAGGCCTATTAATAGTGGAGGCGGGAGCCGACCCCATCCCCTCATATCTAGATATATCGTGAAAACTCGCGAAATATTAACTATTGCTAAGGAGCCGGAAGCTGAAACCAACACCCTGACAGCCTATCTTAACGCCAAAGCCTCTGAGCTCCGAGACCGTAAACTTAGCGCCAGTGAGGCTTCCTACGACCTCTATGCCTGTCGATGTATGGCTAGTGAGGGTGCTTGTCCTAATCGTTGACTCGCCGCTAGCAAGGGCCATCCAGATGATAAGCTGGTCTGCTAGGTGCTTGTCTATAGGCGCGCCTGTTGAGAGCTGATGAAGGGCCTCATCAATCGTTCTACGGGCCACCTCCTCCGCCGGCACACCTCTCTCGCCTAGCGCGTCGAAGCCCATTGAGAGGCCGTTGGAAAGCCGCGCTAAGATTAGGATTCCTGTACCAGGGTCTAGAGCATTCTTAGGGTCTTGCTGGCCCAGCGCCTCTGTCCTCACTAAGATGTCTGTGTAGCCCGCCTTCCGCAAGAGGGTCTCGGCTGTCCCAGCCATTCGCCTAACTATGTGGTCGGGAAGGTTGCAGCTGTAGGCGTAGACTTCTATCTGCCTAACCTCCGCGTCTAGGGCCTTGATTGGCTGGAGCTGCTTGACGGGCTCAGACCTAACCCTGACCAACCCATGGCCACGAGGGTAGAACCCCCTCTTCACCAGCGTTACCTCCACATGCACACCCATCCTTCTCAGAGCAGGGATAAGCACCTCCTGGATATAGTCGACAGGTGGGGCTAGGGGGTTGTTTGTCCCGCCGCTGATCTCGACCTCGCATGGGCCGTCTGCAAAGCACAGGACTGGTAGAAGGGATTGGAGGACGAGTGAGACGCTCCCAGCTGTTCCGGTGTCGAAGAAGTATCTCCCAGCACGGGGCTTCGATGGTTTAAACACGATGCTGGAGGAGCCTATCCTCAGCCCTTCGACGGTTCCGCCGCACACCTCCGCCACAGCCTTTATCGCTGTTATGTGCTGTGGCCTAAGCCCTGGTGGGCGGCGCTTTGCTCTAATGTTGTAAATTCTCAGATCCTCTCCTAGGAGGGCGGAGGTTGAGATAGCGTATCTGAGGACTTGGCCGCCACCCTCACCCACGGAGCCGTCAACTATCTTAACCATGCCTCGAGAACCTAACTTACAGTAACATGGCTGAAGCTATAAACCGTTTAGCACTCTATGCAGGGAGCCCGAGGAGCCTCAGCAGCGCCATATGCTCTTCACTCCTCACGGGGTAGTAGATGAAGAACCACGCGAACTGTGCTCCGAGGACAATCCAGGTAACGTAGCTGGGCATATCCCTCTTTGCGAGTATATCCGCTATAACTATGGCGAGGACTGGCAGAGTGAAATAAAAGTAGAAGGGGTAGACCCATCGGCTTAGGAGATACGCCAATGGATAATAGACGAGATAGTTGAAAACTGTCCATATCGTGAAGAATGTGTCAACTGCCCCCCGCCCCTCACGCTCTATATCCCTCACGCCCCTCAGGTGCTGCACTATGTTTCTAATCCCCCAGGGGAGGGAGTAGATTGCGGCTATCCAGAAGAGCCACCAGAGTGGGCTCTGAATGCCATAGTAGAGTATGGGGTGCTGCTCTCTGCTGTCGATCTGGACCGTAACCACGTAGAATCCCATCGGATTGAAGCCTCCGACAGGCAGAACCCAGTTTAGCGGCAAGTCCACCACAGTATTTCCGCCGCTATCCTTGTGGATGCAGTAGAGAGGGAGATGGGGCTCAGAGCAGTTGAACCTGAGGCCTGAGTGGTAGCTTAGGATAAAGTCGATGTGGGCGAAAGGATGGGGAAAGGCCTGAAACTGCACATCATATATTGATAGGCCAACAGTCATAAGGGCTAATAGAACCAAGCTATAGACCACGACATGTCTCAAAGAATTGGAAACGCGAGTAGCCGCATCCCGCTCAGACCTGCTTATAACCAGCGCGTCGTAGAAAATGACTCCCAACGCAGTGAATATCGCCGATGTCTTTGATAAAATGGCGGCAGCCATAGCTACTGTGCCAAGGTAGCGCCGGCCCGTTATGAAGAGGTATGAGCCGGCCAGCGCGAAGAAGAGTGAAGGAGCGTCTAGGATTGCTATTGAAGAGATGTTGAAGCTGGTTACGTCTAGGGCGAATAGGACGACGGCTAAAAGTGCAGCTTTCTCGTCCCAAATTAATCTTCGGGCCAGAAGATACAAGACTGGGAGCGTCAGAGCCCCCATCACTATAGATGGTAGCCTCCAGGCTAGAGGTGTGTCTCCGAGAGCTAGTATGGAGTACATTATGAGGTATTTTGCAAGTGGTGGATGCTCGTTATTCGCGGCCTCGCCGTTAATCATCTTCCTCACAGCCCTGAGATAATGCGCTTCGTCGAAGACGAATCCACACCCAGCAGTCTGCTCAATACACTCTGAGGGAGGTCTCTCAGGCGAAGGCGTATTAATTATAGATAACTTCAAAATGATGTAAACCACGGTAAGCACAATCACCATGGTCTTAGGTTGAGTCAACCTAGAAAGCCAAGGGCGCATACTCCCACACTACCGCCTCAAGGTTATCTCAATAAAGCTGACGTTCCGCTGCTTATCATCCACAATGATAGTCTCAGTGCCGATGTTTATACTCTCAACCTGGAGATCTGTTAAAAATCCACGCCTCAAAGTATTTACCACGTCTACGCACGAGCTTATCCTCCGTCCCCTCGCCCTCAAGACAACCCTATCACTTCCTCTATTAAACGTCGTGAGGCAGGCTGTCACATACCGCAAGATCGGCTTCTTACCGATTATTACTTGGGGAATCAACCGGCTTGTAATACTTAATCCCCCTCGAGATATATAATTTCCCCACGGCCAAGAGAGCCGTTAAATGAGTGAAGTTACGATGAAGGCCGCTACAGCTGAGCCTATGAGCCCTGATAGATATATTGTTGCGTGATATTTTACGCGGGTGGCCAGCTTTTCGAAGAGCTCGCCTGTGAAGAGCCTAACGCCCCTATGCCTTATTCTCACGTAGGCGGCCTCTACTTCCTCTTGTGTTTTGGCGGCCACAGCTGACAGTCTCTCAAAGATGCTGACAATCTCTTCGCGCGATGTGTTCTCTCCGACTGGGTAGTATCCACGGCCTCCCAACACCACCCCATTTACCGAGTGTGTGTCCGTTGTCAGCAATTCTACTTTGTGCCAGCCCATGTCCTTGAGGCTCTTTCTCAATGTCTCGGTCACCCAGGGCAGGGCGTTGTTGCCGTCTATGATACATAGGGCCGCTCTTTCCCCATCTACTGTGAGGGTGACTAGTGAGTAGCCGCATGGGCCTATACCCTTGCGTGGGTCATGGCCCCCGAATCCTGTCTTTTGTATAGAGAGTCTGGGTCTGCCGCGTGCAAGCTCGTTAGTGTTGGTTAGTTCTTTAAGGAGGTTTTGGATGTTTTTCAAGCTCTCGGGGCTGAGCCTCTTGAACCCTGGGTGGAATGAGTTATGGGGGTCGATTATGGAGATGTTTAGCTCGTCTGCGGAGGGCGCTATCTCCTCTGGTATATCCTCCATGGGCTCGGGGTGGAGGCTAACTATCGCAACCCTCCTCCCGGATAATTCGAACATGAAGCCATCCGCATCCCCTACCCTCATCCCCGCCCACAAACATGCAACATCGCTCCAACCCTCCTTGACATTACATATGCCCGTGACCACTTCCTCCGCAACCCTCTCCGCGTCGCGGCCTGCAATGATGTCTGATTCATGTGTGGTGCATCCCTTCACTGCGATAGCTGTGACACCCTTGGCAGCAGCCCTCGACTCTATCAGCCAGTTAAGCATTGAGCTCCCCATCCTCCTAAACGGCCCCATGTGGAAAGGCAGGATAACTAGGGCTGAGAGCCTGCCACTGTTCTTGCCTCGAAAAACGAAGGCCTCTGTAGACCGCTCCTCAACTCGTCCAAGCCCATAAAGCGCATCCTCAAGAATCGCGGGGTTCCCCTCGAGCAGAAGGTGTGTAAGACCTCTTGAGAGCCTTATCGACGAGACGCCGTCTCTATCAGGTATACCGAGATAGGATAGCGTCAGCGCAGTTGCAACAGTGCCAAATAATGGGCCGGCCAAGAACATGTTTGGAAGCTTTGCCTCGAGTGTGAGAGAGAGGAATGTGGCGGCGAGGAAAGGCTCAATCAGCGTCCAGGCCGCCACCGTTAGACCCCTCTCACCATCTATCACCCAAGTAATCGTAAGTCTGATGTAGGTGACTAGGGCAAGAGTGGCTGAGAGTAGTGGAACTAGTATGTTGGAGCCGAGGCTCCAAGAGAGGTATCCTAGCATTATAGCTGTTATTATGGAGTAGTTTGAGAGGAGTGTTAGCTGGCATAGACGCCTGAAAGTTGAGTGCAGTGGGAGGCCACGGAAAATCCCGACTGAGACAGCTCCAAGGAGAAGGGGAATAGCTGCGAATCCGGCCAAACTATAAAGAATTGATTGGAGATGTTTCCCGCTAACTTGGCCAGCTAAAAGACCTAACACGGCCGCCGACGCAAACACTAGGATGGAGGGACGCTGGGCTCCAGGGACCCTGAATAGATACTTATATTTCGAGGCAAGGTAGTCGGCGGGGTCCTCCATCTCATGCTGAAAAGGCAATGGCTTCATAAATACCCTGTCATCACAGTCAGGGTTGTATCTCCTCGATGCTCTGAGCTCCTAATTCCCTGAGTAGTTTGGCTAAATCGGTCGTAATCTCCCTGACTAGGCCTGGTCCTCGGTAAACTATCGCGGTGTAGACCTGTATCGTAGATGCGCCTAGTCTGAAGGCTTGGAGGGCGTCTTCGGCAGTGAAGATGCCGCCCACGGCGTTTATCTCGCAGCCTTCACCGACGATGTTGCGGAGCTCTCTCAGGGTCTCGAGCATGTAGGCGTTTAGCGGCCTGCCGCTGAGGCCTCCAAAGCCAGTTGAGAGCCGGGGCTCGTCAATGGGCAGGGTGTTGACAGCGGTTATGGCCTCGAAGCCATGATCAGCCCAGATCTTTACAGCCTTCACAACATGGCTTTTCAGCTCCTCCCTCGCTAGGGGTGGTATCTTAAGGGACACTGGCCCCCACTTCACGCTGGCCAGCATCTCAGCCAGCTGTCCAAACGTCTCCTCACTCCATATTGCTGCGGCGTCCCTTAGGCTTGGGGAGCTCAAATTAATCTCCACTCCCGATACTACGCCTTTAAGCCTCTCATAACAAGCAATAACCTCCTGTGACTCTGAACCAGCCACGCTAGCGACTACTGGGACGCCAGCCCGCAGCGCGCTCCGCAAAAGATTCTCAACAAACCTTTCTATACCCGGATTCGGCAGCCCCATCGCGTTGACTAGGGCCTCACCACTCCTTCTCACAACTCTAGGCCTCCTGTTACCCGGCTTGGGATATAGCGTGACAGAGCCGGCCACCAAGTATCCGAACCCGAGTCTCGCTAAGTAGGCAACACTCTCACCCGTCTTATCGAACCCTGCAGCCAGGCCTATAGGCGGGGAGAGCCTACCCAGCCAGGTCTTGAGCTGAAGGGCCTCAGGTGGCTCAGGCCTGCCTGCTTTGAAAAACCTAACCAGCTTCAAGCCAGCCTTGTGAGCTTCCTCAGGCGGGAGAAGCCTCAGCAGCCTGTGAATTAGACTGGGCAGTATTTGTACCGGCAAGCCGCGATGTATTGACTCGTCGGGGATATTATTTATTCGGGACTCCTGCCTGGAGCTCCGCAGGGTTGTCGGCCTCAGCTACTATTCTCCCGCTCCAGGGGCAGTAACTCTTGACTGTATCAATCCAGTAATCGAGTTCGCTCTCTACATAGCTTGGACGTCCGTCGCAGAGCTCTATCGAAAACTCAACCATCCTGACCGTGTCAGGGCGGAGATGCCAGCTCCAAGGCCTATTAAAGCCCCCATCGCCCCGCTCAAGCTCACCCATCGGAAATAGATTATTCAACCCCTTCATATTATCTCGGGCCAACTTTATCGTCTCCTCATCCGTCACGTAGATAATAAAACGCTCACCAGAGACATCAACCAGAAAATATTTCCCACCACCAGGCCCAGCACCACCAAACAGGTGGGTCGCCAGCAGAAACAACGCTAAAATCGAGACGACTGCAGATGCAATAAATGCAGATATGAATACTCGACGCAACTTAGCATAAAGAAGGCTCGGAGATTACTTATAATTTTGCCAGATAGCGGGCTAGTACACTCTATCCCACTCCTTCACCGTGCACCTTCTCAGCCCGAGCTTCACGTATGGGTCTGACTCCGCGATCGACCTTGCCTCTCCGGCATCCTTCGCCTCCAGTATGTAGAGCCCTCCGCTCCCATCTTTGAACCTCCCGGAAACAAGTAGTATTCCGCGAGACTTAAGCGAAGCCAAGTGGTTGAGATGTGACTGCCTCTGCTCCTGCGTAGGCTCCACGCCAGGGACGGTCTCAAGCATGACAACGAAGTACGGCATCTTCTCAGCCTCAAGGATGCATGGATGGGGCGAATTTAAACACTACCCGATAATCAGTGTCCTGGCCTAGAGCTCGAGGAATAGTGTTACTGAGTCACCGTCTTTCGCATAAATTCGTAGCGGGCCGGTCCTATGGTCTCCCATCCCAGGCGACCCCTCAGGCATCCCTGGCAGGGCTATGCCATCTATACTTGGCCGCTCTGCTAGAAGCTTATAGATAGCCTCCAACGGTACGTGGCCTTCAACAAAATAGCCATCCACGATTGATGTGTGGCAGCTGAAGAGCTTGCTGGGTATCCCAAGCCTCTGCTTTAATGCCAGCAGCTCCTGCTGGTCAATTATTTTCACCTCCACCTCGACGCTCCTGCTTCTCAGATACTTCTCGTATTCGCCACAGCAGCTACAGGTCGGAGCCTTGTACAGGGTAATTACCATTGGGTGGGTCGTGGGGTGGGTCATGATGGTTTTTCCCTCTGGTTGAGTGCTGTTTGTGTTTTGGCTTAGGATGGTGATCATTACTAGCAGTAGCGTTATTGAGGCGGCGATAGAGGCGTTAGTTAGTATTTGCCTTCTTCTTTTCCTCATCTCTCAGCCCCTCACCGCCGGTTTCCAGCCTATCGTTAGAATACCACCGACTATCCCGAGTAATGATCCCACCACGAATCCCCCAAGACCTAAGAGGCTCACCAGTGAGAATATGAGTATTAGCGCTCCCCAGAGCTGGGAGAGCTGCGGATTGCTATAGACCGCTAGAGCACCTATGATGATGACCACTCCTGAAACTATGCCTATTATCGACGGAATCCACCAGACCCATCCCGCCCACCACATCATCATCGGCATCATCATACCCCGCCAACTCATCCAGCTGGGATAGTACATCCACGCGAGCAAGACCACACCTCCCACCAGCACCAATACCCCAGCGGCCAGGGAGAGTATGAAGGCTGCCACAGGCTTCTCCTCCTGACTCAATGCTCATCACCTCCGAGTTCCAGTTCCCTGATAAATCCCCCATGCCATGAGTGATACCATAAATCCCCAGTGTAGCCGTTTACGCTTAGCATCCCATGCACCTCTCCGTTAAGCTTGTAGTCCATGGTGTAGTAGCCGTAAAACGTTGTAGGCTCTAAGACCTCCACAGCCCCGCTATATCTTCGGGATAGGTAGTCTTTCGCTAGCCTCTTAGCCTCATCTGGACCAATAGGCATGTCAGCTGAAGGCTCTACACTACGCCCCATCATTGAGTAATGCATCCCATACTTCCTGTTCCACATCATGTTCGGCCCTGGCTCAGGAGAAACAACACCCGCATAGGGGTCGACGAGCAGTTCAAAAGCGCCAACACCAGAATCACTCTCAATAACGATGGCGTAGAAGTTGTTCTCAAACTCCATTATCTCATGTATTCTAAATCCTAGGCCGAATCTAGTGGAGACATAGTCCTCGACCAGCTCGAGCGCCCGCTCTATACTTATCCTAGCCCCTCCTGCATATTGTGTGGGCCCCCACATACACGGGCATCCACCCATCATCCAACCACCCATGCCGTAACTAGGAGGCTCCACATTCTGCGGATACGTTGTTATTGGCCCACTTCTCCAGAAATCATATACGGCTAGGGCGCTAACTATAGCCCCTGCGATAACGACAACTAAAGCTACGGTGATTAAAACCGGCCTTACCATGAACAGACACCTACCACATCATATATTGGTAGGAGTGGGAAATAGGGGTATCTTGAAACGGTCTTGAAACGGTGAAACCCTTAATAAGTGATTGGGGGTGTCGGCATGGAATGCTTAAATAGGGTGTTGCGAGAGTTAAGCTGTATTGGATTTTAGCCACCACGGCAGAGTTTTAGCCCTTACTATGGCCACCCTTGGCGTATTCCTACTCATCATCACACTCACCAGTCTCTGGCAGCATAACAATATCATGAGCGAGGTTATGGAGGGCATAACCGGCATGCCGACGCATGAGTCGATGATGTTCTGGATTAGCGCCCCGGCGATCGCGGCGTCTCTCATGCTTATCATAGCCGCCATCACAATCTTTCTAGTGCAGCGGAACAGGAGGAATATCAATGTGGTGGGGCTGAATGATAAAGAGAGCATGGTTGTTGAATATCTGATAGAGCGCGGAGGAGTAGCGGAGCAGAGGGAGATAGCCAAGGGGCTTGGACTCACGCGTCTCCAAACTTACAGGATAGTCTCATCGCTGAAAAACAGAAACATTGTAGATGTGGAGCGCTATGGCAGAACAAATAAGGTAAGGCTTAAAGCCGACAAGATAAACCAGCTAGGTGAACACTCCTCTTAATTAAATCATTTAGACTTAGCCCGATCAACGAAGGAGGCTATCCTCTCAGCTGCCTCAACGAGCTTCTCGGAGCTCGCTGAGAGAGTAACCCTGAAGTGCCCCTCGCCACCCTTCCCAAACGCCTTCCCCGGTATAGCAACCACCCCCTCTTCTTTTGCGAGGCGGTTGCAGAAGGTTTCCGAATCTAGGGGAAGGGGTATGCGGGGGAACAGGTAAATCCCACCCTTAGGAAGGTGTGCAGGAACCCCACGGGAGTTTAACTCCTTGTGCAGGACGTCTCGCCGTCTCCAGCATTCTAATACTCTTTCATCTATCATTTTCTGCACCTCGCTGGATTTGAGGGCGTAGAGGGCGACATACTGGGCGACGCTCGGCGGGCAAGCGTTGATATATGCCTGAAGCCTGATGATGCTGGGTCTCAGATGCTCTGGCACTATCATATAGCCCAGCCTCCACCCGGTCATCGCTAGGGTCTTTGAGAAGCTGTTAACTATAATTATCCTATCATAGTCTCTCAAATACTTCGCCGCGCTGACATAGTCAACACCGTAGACAAACCTCTCATAAACCTCGTCAGATATCAGATAGGCGCCATTCGCTCTACACTGTTCTACTACCCTTGAGAAGTTACTCTCATCAATAATGGTACCTGTAGGGTTTGTAGGGCTGTTAATTATAACTGCCTTCGCCCCCTGTCTAAGCACGGCCTCTACTCCGTCTATATCAATCTGGAAGTCGCTCTCCGGAAGGGGCTCTACCTCAACCACTCTGCCTCTTAAAATCTTCGTAAGAGAGATGAAGGATGGAAAAGAGGGCGTAGGGATAACAACCCCATCCTCAGGATGGATTATAGAGGCTAGGCTCATGAAAAGCGCGTTTGAGGCTCCAGGTGTCACAATCACACTATCAGGGTTTACGCTGACACCCCACCTCCTGCCGTAATATTCTGCTATGGCCTCTCTCAACTCAGGCACTCCGGCTGTCTGGGTATATTTGTTCAGCCCCCGTCTAATTACGCGCTCAGCCTCGGCCTTAAGTGGCTCAAACAGGTCAAAGTCAGGCTCACCAATCCCCAAGTCTATCAAATTCCGCGGATCATCGATATTCTCAAAATATTTTATAACCCAGGAATCATCCTCGCTAAGCTCCATCTCCTCGGCAAACCCCCAGATTTTACCCCAATACCTCCCTTTTACCCTTCCTACACCCACCCACCTAAAACACTGATGACTTATTAGCAGGGCAGTCTATTGTGGCTAGTGGCGTAAGTCTTGAGGATTGCTGCGATCCAATTAGCGCTGAGGGAGGAGCCGGAGGAAGTAATTAAGGATGTTGAGGGTTTGCTCAATATTGTTAATAAACGCGAGCCAGACATAGCTTTGCTGCCGGAGGCTTGGATTAGCCGAGACCCGCTCAATAACCTCGATAGGGCTGTTGTTGGGAGCGAAGTGGCGTTGGAGAGGCTTCGGAGACTGGCAGTAGAGCATGGGGTCGTAATACTTGGCGGGGGCCTATATATCCCCCGGGAAGGTAAGGTCAGCGTCTCATGCCCAGTGATAGATACTAGTGGGGAGATTGTTGGCTCGCAGGAGAAAGTGCATCTTTTCAGAGGCGAGAACAAAGTTCTACAGAAGGGAGAGTCTCTCAAAACCTTCACTGTTAAAGGTGTGGAGATAGGAGTGTTGATCTGCCACGACATAGTCTATCCCGAAGCGGCTAGGACGCTCGTCCTAGCCGGCGCCCAGATACTCTTCAACCCAGCGAGGATAGTTTCTCATGGAAGAGAAGCATGGCAGCTATACCTTAAAGTTAGGAGCCTCGAGAACCGGATACCAATATACGCGGCAAACATCTGGTCGCCGCCAAAGTATACGGGCGGAACATGCGCTGTGAAACCAGTCAAATACCTAGACGAGGTATATCTCCCAGAGTTGATAGAGGCCCGGCAAGGATTATCTGCTATTGTTGACGAGGTGGATATAGAGGCGTTAAGCGGCGCGAGGCGTGAGAGACTGGTTGGAAGGATGCCGCACACCTATCTCGACTCACAAAGTGGAGAGGTGGCTGGTGACCTATCTTGGGTGAGGAAGGAGAGAGGCTATACAGGAAACTAAGCCGGGCCGAGGCTCTGGCCGACATAAAGAATAGAATGCTCGAGAAGGACCGCTCACTAGATGCCTCTGCGTTCGAGGAGGTATTCGATAAGGCCACCCTCCAGTCCGTATACGAGCTGATGCGGCGGGGAATCTTCGAGGACTTTTATGGAGTTGTCAGCGCAGGCAAAGAGTCCAGAATCTACTATGCGAGGAATAAGAATGGCGAGGAACTAGCTGTCAAGATATACCTAGTTAACAACACGGAGTTCAGGAAGACGCGTATGCTGTATGTGGCCGGAGACCATAACTTTGAGAGGCCCGGGATGAGTTTGAGGAAATTCATAGACGCTTGGGCGAGAAGGGAATTTAGGAACTTGAAGACTGCTTTCGACTCCGGCGTCCCGGTCCCAAAGCCCTATACAGTTCATCGAAACATTCTCGTCATGTCTTTTCTCGGCTCGGACGGTCTGCGATACCCTCTGCTCCGAGAGACGAGATACAGTAGGGAGGAGTACTTGGTTACCTATGGAAAAGTTATCGATTGCGTCGCAAGGCTATACCGGGGTGCCGGAATCGTCCACAGCGACCTGAGCGAGTTCAACATAATGGCTCCCAACCCTGAGATAGTCTACTTCATAGACCTATCCCAGGCCGTCTCACTCACGAACAGGTATGCACAAATTTTCTTGATGAGGGATTTGAGAAACGTTAACCGCTTCTTCTCCTCAGTCGGAATCGATGTTCAGGATGAGGAATCCATATTTAGGGAGCTGACAGGGGGAGAACCGCCACCGGAGCTTACACCTATATAGCTGTGCAATAACCTATCCTCAGTAGCATGACCAAGTGGCACACAGACATTCACAAGCGTAAGAAGAGCGGTGGAAAAAAGGGGGCTCACAGGAAGAAAAGAAGGCATGAACGAGGCAGGGACATGATATACTGCGTATTGGGTGAGCCTGAGCGAGTAACTATCAGGATACGTGGGGGGGCATCGAAACAAATCCTCAAATCAGATAGGTTCGCCAACGTCTACGACCCCTCCAATAGAAGAGTTATCCGGACGGAAATATTGGGAGTAAGATCTAACCCAGCGAACAGTGACTTTGAGAGGAGGGGGGTGCTTACAAGGGGGGCAATAATTGAGACCAAGCTGGGCGACGCCCGCGTCACTTCAAGGCCCGGGTCGGACGGCGTTATAAACGCCGTGCTGATCAGTGCCGCAGCATCCAGCCCAGTATGATCCGACGAGAGGGCTATATCATCTGGACAACATATTTTGAATCAGGATTAAGCAGGGCTGAGGGTAGGCGGGTCCCATTAAAGCTCGCGGTCAAAAACCCCTCCCAAGAGATGCTGCTCAAATCCCTTCAAAAACTGGGATGGCAATATGAGCTCCTAGCTAAAAGCCATCCAAGAGCATGGTGGAAAAAGAATTCCTCAATCCTTATCAAGCCGCCTAAAGATGTTAAGAAGTCTCAAGCCCTAAAGCTGATTGCACAGAACCTATGGGATAGGCGTTGACTCCAACGGAACTAGTACCACTAGGCGAGGTCTTCAGAATACTCCAACGATTAGCCGTTCTGAAAGGAGGTACTTTGCCGGAGCTGAGTGAGACTGTCTATACAGGTGACGGTAGAGCTATAGGCTATGTTTCAGATATCTTCGGCAAGATAGATAGCTTCTATATTGTTGTCCGGTTAACAAGCGATGACGTGGAAGTCAAGCTAGGAGAGAGGCTCTATCTTAAGGGAAAAACAGGCCTACCTTCGAATCTAGTCACAAGCTAGGCGGCGGATGTTATCTTTCTAAGATTGTTGACCAGCTCCTGCACCTTAGACTTCGCGACATCTTGAATGATTCTCGCTCCAATACTAGCCGCAGCCCCGCCCACAGTCACGTCTGAGACCCACTTGACCTCAGACGCTCTTTCTCCCTTGCTATTAATATCCAAGTCTATTTTCAGATCGACAGTCGACTGCATACCAGACCCCTTCCCAACAAGCGTTACATGGCTCGGTTCTCTCAAATCAACATACGTGAAATCCATCTTTACCGTTCCGCTCAAGATGCCAAGCTTCATCTTAAACTCAGCATTGAAGTTCTTGTCAGACTTGACTTCAAGTTTTTTCAGGTCGGGTATTGCCTTACTAATCTGACGTGGATTAGTAACAAGTTGCCAAATTTTCTGTGGGGGGGCAGGGACCTCAAAGGACCCCTCAAGCCTCATCAATTCTTATCTGTTTTCAACCCCTAAATAAATCTACCGAGAATATAGGGTGAGGGCAAAGTTTTATTAATTCAATTAACATAACTGCTTTGGATGGTGTACCAATAGGTTGTCGAAGTCGGAGATACTTGAAAAATTGACTATAGATGCCTTGATTGAAAGGCTTGAAGAGCATCTTTATGTTGCTGATAGAAGCCTCGCGACAGCCCTCTACCTAGCTATTAAGATGAATAAACCCCTCCTAATCGAGGGTGAGCCTGGGTGTGGGAAGACAGAGATTGCGAAGGTCCTTGCAGAGGTCCTTCAGACCGATTTAATCAGGCTTCAATGCTATGAGGGGCTTGACGCCTCTGACGCGATATATGAATGGAACTATCCAAAACAACTCCTCTACATCAGGCTGCTGGAAAATAAAGGTGACTTGCGGGATGTTGAGGCAGAGATCTTCAGTGAGAAGTTTCTTCTTAAACGTCCTCTCCTCGCGGCTGTGCTGCATGAGGGTGAGATTCCCCCGGTTCTCTTGATAGATGAGATTGATAGGGCTGATGAGGAGTTTGAGGGGTTCCTATTAGAGTTTCTCGCCGAGTTTCAGGTGACAATCCCCGAGATTGGTACAATTAAGTGTAGAAAGCAGCCGATAGTTGTTCTTACGTCAAATAGGACGCGGGAGATAGGTGATGGCTTGAAGAGGCGTTGCCTCTATTATTACCAGTCTTATCCAAGTAGGGAGAAGGAGTTGAAGATATTGAAACTCAAGGTAAAGGGGTTGGATGACTCTGTCATGGCTAAGATAGTGGATTTTGTTAATGTGGTGAGACAGAGGCCCGAAGTGTCCAAAAAACCAGGAATCTCAGAATCACTTGACTGGGCAAATGCGTTAGCTAGGCTATCTGCAAAAGACCTAAATAGAGAAACCGTATTGGCTACCCTCTCCTGCATAGTTAAGACTCAGGAAGACTTAATGAGAATAGACGTAGACTCTATCCTCTCAATAATAGGGGGGAAAAGCAGCTAGGGATGCAGCTGTATGACTTCGTCTGCGGGCTTGCGAGGAGTTTAAGGAGGCAAGGCCTGAAAGTCGGGGTTTCAGAGTCTATTGACGCCTGCCAGGCCATAAGCCTAGTCATTGATAGGGGTGTAGAGGACATACTGACAGCAATACGTGTCACCATGGTGAAGGATCCTTCAAAATATCATTTGATCGAGCAGGTTTTAGAGGAGGTTGCCACCGGAGGGGGAGGAGCTGGTGAGGGAGAGAGCGGTGAGGGTGGCAGTGGGGAGTCTGAATACCTAATGCAGCCGATGGGTATGTCGAAAGGCTCGGGGAAAGACCAGAGCAGCCCCTCAACTCAATATGTCATGTATAGTCCCGCGGAGTCGCTACACAGGAGGAGTCTAAGACCGGTAGACACACATGCCCTGAAGGTCGGGAAGAGAATAATAAAGAGGATGCGCCGGAGACTTGCCGTCCTTCCAGGCAGACGCTCATCCCAGTCGAATAAGGGGGAGTTAGAGTTTGCGAGGACTATTAGGCATAGTTTTAGAACCTTTGGAGAGATCATGGAGCTGCGAAAATCCGCTAAGATCCTTTCACGCGCCAGGCTAGCGGCTCTGATAGACATAAGCGGGTCAATGGACACATATACTGACTGGCTTGTCAGGGCGATGTATCTGTTCAGTAGGTTTACTAGGCGTGTGGAGGTTTTCGTGTTCAGTACTAGGCTGAGACGCATAACAGACCTCCTCTCTATAACCGATTTTGACGAGATTAGGAGGAGATTGTCTAGCGAGGTTGACCTGTGGGGGAGTGGAACGCGTATAGGTTACAGCTTGAGAAACTTCATAGATAATTATGGCAACATGCTTAACAGGACTTGGATCGCTGTTATCGTGAGTGACGGATGGGATACGGGCGAACCTGAACTTCTCAGATTAAGTATGAGCGAGCTTAGGCAGAGGGTTGGTAGGATTATATGGTTGAACCCACATACGGATAAGCCCAACTTCAGACCCCTCACAATCGGGATGCTCACGGCCCTCCCATACATCGATATACTGGCGGGAATGAGCGTCCTAGAAGACTATAGCTCTTTTCTAAGATTCTTCGGGAAGTCCATCAAACCGTTGAAACGCGGTGAGAGTCTTGTCAGACACCAGCTTGAGAGGCCGGCGATATAAGAAAATATCCGAGTTCAGAGAGGTTGAAGAAGTTCTAGCCGAGGTTATACCGCGCATAAGGGTCAAGCCAGCTGTGGTGACTAAGAGGACTAGGTCTGCTGTGGGCTGTATCCTTGCTAGTAATGTCTATGCGAGGAGGGATCTGCCGCCCTTACCAATGTCGCATGTTGATGGATTTGCCGCCAGGAGTATAGATCTCAGGAATGCCTCTGAGGACGCTCCTGTAGGCCTTTTGGTTGAGGGGAGTGTTGGGCCTGGAGAGTCTGGAATGAAGATAGGGCCTGGAAGGGTCTTCAGGATTCATACCGGTGGCTATCTACCCGAGGGTGCCGATACTGTTATCCCCCAGGAGGACGTCTTTACCGATGGGTCGAGGATTTATGTCACACGCCCCTACACTCCTTCTGAGAACGTAGTCCCAGCCGGCAGCGATGTGCGCCGTGGCCAGTTAATGGCTGGGAAGGGAGAGGCCCTGTCGCCTGCCAAGGCCTCGCTCCTTGAAACACTAGGAGTTTATGAAGTCAGTGTACGTGAGGGGTTGCGCGTCTCTATACTCTCTTTTGGGGATGAGCTTACAGATAACCCCGCGGAGGCTGAGAGGGGGAAGATATTGAATACGCACGCTGTGCTTGTTTCTGAGATGGCGCGCGCACTTTGCTGTGATATTGTTAGGGCCCAGATAGTTCCTGATAGGCCTGAGGCCGTTGTGGCTGCAATAGAGGAAGGTATAGAGACTTCTCACCTCGTCCTTACTATAGGAGGGTCAAGCGTAGGTGACATCGACCTTGTTGGAGCGGAGCTAGATAGGCGGTCAGAGCTCTTCATACAGGGGCTCAAACTGCAGCCTGGTAGGGTTGGGGGAATAGCCTTGATTGATGGCAAGCCAGTAGTAGTGCTTCCAGGGCTTATACATTCCACGGTCAATGTATTCAACTATCTTGCAGCTCCAGTAATAGCACACATGCTTGAAACAAGCCTAGAGCAGTTTATCATAACGGTTAGTGCGCGTATGGCTGAGCCGGTGGAGCTCCGGCGTTGGCTAGACTTTAAGAGGATTGTATGGGTTACGCTAAAAAGGATAGATGGTGGGGGGTATGAGGCTAATCCTAACGTCGCCGACGCCTCTAACGTATCATCAATCGCGCATTCGCACGGATTCATCGAAGTTCCGCCCAACAAACCCCTCATCACGCGGGGAGACAATGTGGCTGTGAGGATTCCGCTCTGGATCACCCGCGGAATCGTAGGATGGTCTAGAAGCTTCATCTATTCTTCAAAGCAAGATCCCTAATTTTGCTTCGAAAGGAGAATACTCCTTATTAAGGCGTGAGGGCATTTCTAATATGTGGCCAGCTATAACCCCGAGTATAGGATTGAGAAGGACACGATGGGTGAGATGCGTGTCCCCGTAACCGCATATTACGGTGCACAGACGGCTAGGGCGCTTGAGAACTTCAAGTTCTCCGAGCTCACGATGCCACGTCAGTTCATTAGGGCTTTAGGCCTAATTAAGGCTGGTGCAGCCAGGGCTAATATGGAGCTTGGGCTGTTGCCGCAACATATTGGTGATGCGATCTATAGGGCGGCCCTTGAGGTTGCAGATGGCTTGCATGACGACCAGTTCGTTGTTGATGTCTTCCAGACCGGCTCCGGCACCTCCACCAACATGAATGCAAATGAGGTCATAGCCAATAGAGCGACAGAACTGCTTGGCGGTAAGAGAGGGGACAAAACCCTTGTCCACCCAAACGACCATGTTAACATGGGCCAGTCGACCAACGACGTCATACCAACCGCCATCAGGGTCGCGGCCGCGTCCCTAATCTATGAGAAGCTTTTAAAAAGGCTTGACCTATTGGCGAGCACCCTAGAGCTTAAGGCCCAAGAATTCAGGCACATAGTCAAGAGCGGTAGGACACACCTCCAGGATGCTGTTCCCATGACGTTGGGGCAGGAGTTTAGCGGGTATGCAGAGATGATGAGGAAGGCAGTCTACAGGGTTAGGAGAGCTTCTGAGGCGCTTTTAGAGCTTCCCATCGGGGGGACGGCAGTGGGCACAGGTTTGAACGCGCATCCCGAGTTCGCCCCGCGCGTCGTGAAGTTTCTGTCAGAGACCCTTGGCGTCCAATTCGTCACCGCTAGGAACAGATTTGAGGCTATGGGGAGTCAGGACGCGTGTGTAGAGGTCAGCGGTGCCCTGAGAGGCGTGGCTGGCAGCATACTAAAGATATGCGATGACCTGCGACTCTTATCATCTGGCCCAGTTACAGGGTTCGGAGAGATCGAGATACCCGCTGTCCAGCCTGGCTCCTCGATAATGCCTGGCAAAGTCAACCCTGTGATTGTTGAGGCGTCGATGCTTGCAGCATGCATGGTAATAGGCTATGATGCCGCTATCTTTGAGGCTTCTCGCGTGGGAGAGCTTGAACTCAACATGGGAAATCCCCTCATCGCCTACTGCTTGATAAACTCGATCGAGCTTCTTGGAAGAACCGCCCAGCACTTAGCCGATAAAGTCATCCCAGGCATAACAGCGAACGAGGAGAGGTGTAGGCTCTACGCTGAGAGCAGCCCAGCTACCATAACTGTGCTGGCACCTATAATCGGGTATGATAAGGCCGCCGAGGTGGCTAGGAGAGCGTTGAGGGAGAGGCGCTCCATCAAGGATATCGTGGTTGAGATGGGTTTGATGCGTAGGGAGGAAATTGACCGGGTCTTTGACGTAAGGAGGATGGCTGAGGGCGGCATACCGGCTCTTAAGAAATAGCGTTAGGGATAGAGTAGAGGCATAGGATCTATCTCACCCAGTTCCCTGATTTTTTCAAGTCTCGACATCAAGTAGTCGCGCGCTCCCCTAGCGCTGGGCAGCTCACCGACAATCTCCCCCTTCAATATGAGAGGCTTTAACAGCTCCTCAACTGGCCCTCCGCACTTTGGGCATCTCTCAAGCCTCTTCTGCCTCTGCACAATCGTGTCGTGGAATGCGTCACACCTGTAAACCTGCTTTGAAGAGGGCAGCTTACCCCTTTTAGACACGGGTCTCCCCTCAACCTCCACAATGTCGAGGGCCAGGTCAATAGATGGTGGGAAAGCTATCGATGTCCCCACACCGAAGCCGTCAGCGACATCGTAGAGCTCCACAACGTCATCCTCATCGACGCCACCGCTCACGTAGATCTTAACACCTCTATACCCGTTTACCTCTAGCGTCCACTTAACCTCCTCAATGATGCGCCTCATATTCCCCCGCCGCGAGGATGGGGTATCAAGCCTCACACCGTGGAGCCTGTTGCCCAACGTCTTTGCTGCGAGGAGGGCCTCCTCCCTCTCATCTGAGAAAGTGTCACAGAGAGCTATTCTAGGAACCTCCTCCGATACGGTCTCGTCGAAGGATTTCCAGGCATCTTCTTGCTTCCCCGAGACTATTATCAGGGCGTGGGGCATGGTCCCTACCGGTTTTTCACCGATCAGCTCCGCGCCTAGGACGCCGGAGACCGCGTCGCAGCCGCCTATGAAGGCAGATCTATCCACCGCAGGAGCCACTGCAGGGTGGACGCATCTGATTCCGAAAAAGATAAGCATCTTCCCCCAGCTCTTCAGCCTGATTCTAGCGGCCTTTGTAGCCACGCTGGAGCCGTGCCGCAGCAAACCAAGTATCGAGGACTCGTAGACCCCGAACTCGCCATAGGGCCCTGAGACCTCCAAGACAGGCTCAAGCGGCCTGAAGACCTCGCCCTCCTTCATCGAGTAGACATCGATGCTTCTACCTCTCAAGACGGCGGCGACTTCTTCCAAACCAGCCAGCACAGCCCACCCATACCCGCTCGGGAGACTGTAGGCGTGAACATCTGCAACGACCCTCTTATCCAGAACCCTCTTAATTGAGAGTACCTCCCGGGTCCTCACAAAGTAGATGTCGGTAACTCTACCACCCTTCACGTCGTCAACTGAGGCGGCGTAGATCTTCGGCTCCCTCAAAACACATCAGGCATCCACTAAGTAGGGGATGATAAAAACCCTTAAAGGAGATTGTGAGGACGTTCTCTCCCCTCTACCGCCATCCAGGGTGAAGGCCTTATAAACACCTGAAATAAAGGGGCATTAAAGGAATGCCGCGGTTTAAGCTCCAGCTAAACAGGCCCTATGGACAAGTCAGCGTAGAGGCTGAGAACATCGAGGAGATAATTGCCTCCATCAAAAAATTGATAGAGCTATCAGGGGCCGTGGAGAGGAGTCTCGGGTTAGGCACCCCATCCAGCCAGCAGACAGCAGCTCTACCCAGGAAGGCTAGGCCGAGGAGGGGCCGCTCCGAGGCAGTCCTAGCCCTCGAAACCATAGAGACGAGGCTCCTCGGAACAGGCTTCTTCCACACGCCGCGCTCAACATCCGAGGTGAGGCAGAAGATCCACGAACTCACCGGCTTAAAGCTTCAGAGCAGAAAAGTCAGCCAGGCTTTGGGCATACTGTTTGACGCGGGGAAGATTATGAGGGTTGGGAGGAGGGGAGGTTATAGATGGTTTGAGAAATAGATGTGTGGATTGTTTATGCGAGGTAGGCGTAGGCTAGCCTGTCCAAGTGTTTGATACGTTTCGCGGGGTGGGGGTGTGTGCTGAAGAGGTCGCTCAATGGGCCCGCTTTAGCCCGCCTCAGCTCCTCAATAGCCCTCTCCACGTCGACGTAAGGATCGATTGCGTGCTCGGGGTCTGAGATGAAGAACATCTTAAGCTGCTCGGTCCTCGCCCTCATCTCCGGCCTAATTCTCCCAGAGAGCGTCATAATCCTGACTAAAGCCCTCTGCAGCTTCCTCGCTCCATCGCTCACAACCATAGCCGCGTGGCTGTCGGCATAATACTCTCGCAGCCTGCTCATCAGGAAAACGAACAGGTTGAATATGAAGCTCAAGACTATCAGGCCGATGCCTATCAGGACTGGTGCTGCTCCCCCGCCGTTCCTCCTACCTCCTCCGAAGAGCCCAGACATGTATAGCGTATAGCCAATATAATATATTATTGCGGGTATCAGGCTTATCATCAGCATGACCACGACGTCCCTGTGCTTCAGGTGGCCAACCTCGTGGGCTATCACCGCCTCGAGCTCCTCGCGTGGAATCCGACCCAATAAGCCGCTAGTGACTGCCACCATAGGCCCTGTCAGGGGGCTTCCATAGGCGAAGGCGTTCGGCACGCCTATGTCAGCTATCATCACCTTCGGCCTATCACGCAAACCACTCTTCGAAGCCACCTCATCGACCATCTGGTAAAGCCACTGATACGATGCTGCATCTGCCTCACGGACCCTATAGACCGCGTTAATCAGATAGGGGCCGAGGAGCCATTGGAGGATGTTTAAAATCACTACAAACCCTATTACGCCATAGATGTAGAACGTTGGCAGTCCCAAGTACAGAATGAGCGCTGTTAATAGGAGCGTGGCTGTCCCAACAACTACAAGCCAGATAGTGATCATGCTGACCCGTAATCCGAGTAGCGAGGTTCTAACCTGCTCCACGCCTCAAAACCCCCTCTTATACGATATAAGCAATAGGCAAGTATTAAATCTAATCCAATATAAAAGAGACGTTACACAACCTAGTCTTAAAGAGAGAAGTAAATTGCTTTTCAAAAGAAGGGTCCCTATATTGGATGAGGCAGTTAGTCCCCAACTGGTGTTTGGGGAACTGTGTTGAGCTAAGACCGTAATATGCTATGTTACGTAGTTAATTGAGATAGGGAAAAGGCGTTATCGTTTTCTTTGGTGATTAGATTATCTCTCTAACCTTCCTCTCCTCTCTCGGCCGAACCTTCAGCACGCCATAGTGTATGGCACAGGATATACAGAGATTCTCTGTTACGATGTTCTGGGAGATGTATGCGCCTGCCTTTTTCAGCTCTCTGAAGAGGTCTCCACGAACTAGTGACACGCGTCTTGTGACGCGTTGTATCTTGCTTCTTGGGACAAGAGCACCGCAGTTGTCACACTGAATCATAGGCTCAGAGCCCTTCTGCCCCTTTGCCCTACCCCTGTTCTTCCGCTTTACAGGCATGTTGTCCGGTGATAGATTATAAGGGGGGTGATTTAAACCCTCTATCGACCAATTATAGGGGCTTCAAAGCGTCTCCGCGCCCTTTAGCTGTGTAGGCGACTATTTTGTGCCTTTTTTCTTAGCCTTTAAAAAAGTCTCAAACGCCCTTAGCGCCTCCTCTTGGACTGGGTCAACAGAGCCTGGCCTAATTTTTCTAATCCAGTTGAGCGCCTCCTCACTCCCCATCCCCTTACTGTACATCATGTAGGCGGCGGCTATGGAGCCTGACCTTCCTTGACCGGCTGCACAGTGTACTAGCACCCTCCTTCCCTGTCTCCTCATCTCGTCGATGAATTTGACTGATTTCAATATGACCTCGAGCGGTGGCGGGTCATGGTCGGCCGTCGGCAGATGCTCGTAGATAATGTTGAAGCCCTCTAGGAATATGGGTGGAATCCTATCTTCGGTTAGGGAGAGGATTGAGCTTATACCGTTCTCGTGGAGCCACTCTATCTGGCTTCTTGTGACTGGACGGCCTGAAACCGCCAGTCCCTCGTCAACCCAGCCAAAATTGAAGGGCACGTCTGTGAACATCGCCCTGATCCGCCTTGAAATATCCCCCAGATTACCCACGAATTAGATAACGCGTAGGCTGCTATAAGACTCTTGAGCGGGTAGGGGATATAAATCCGGGGATAATAACTAGTCTCGGAGATGGTTAGCGGGGTTTCGGTGGTAGCTGGGCCTGCATCGACCGAGTTGGGGGTTAAGATTGCTGAGGCGATGGGGGTTAGAGTTCTGAGGCTCCAGCATAAAGTCTTCCCTGACGGCGAGTCCTATTTTCGATTCCTAGAAAAATCCGATTCCACAGTCATCCTCGTGCAGGGTACACACCCACCACAGGACAAACACCTCATCCAGCTGCTCCTCATGTCCAAATCTCTCAGAGAGTTGGGGGCATCGCGCATAGTTGCAGTCATCCCCTATCTAGCCTATGCGCGGCAAGACAAGGCCTTTTTGGAGGGGGAGGCAGTGAGTCTGAGAATAGTCCTTTACCTAATGACATCCTGCGGGATTGACGAGCTCGTCACAGTAAATCCCCACGCGCCCTGGGCCTTAAAGGAGTCTCAGCTCATGGGGCACTCCATCAGTGTCGCTAAGACTCTAGCCTTTGATGTGAAGAGACGCGGCTGGCAGGTCTCCTATGTCGTCTCGCCTGGGAAGAAGGGTATGGAGCTTGCAACGGAGGCCTCTGCGGAGCTAGGCGCGGAGCCTGTGAAGGCTGAGTCTTGGAGAGACCCAACAACAGGTGAAGTCAAGGTGGAGTTAGAGGATAGCGAGGTCTTCAGCAATAAAGGCGTGCTGGTTATTGACGATGTCGTGAGCTCTGGGGGGACGATGAGTAAGCTCGTCAGGAAACTCAAATCTGCAAAAGCCTCAAAGGTCTATGCGTGCTGTATCCACGGCCTATTCATCGGCGGCTCAGACCAGAAAATTCTAGAAGCAGGGGCAGAAGCGATCATAGCCACTAACACCATCCCGAACAAATACGCCACTGTCGATATATCACGCGAGATAGCCAATTATCTGGCGGCCCTAGTCTCTTGAAGCGTATACTAGCGCTACTCTCAGGTGATGCACCGAAGCTCGCGCTAAGCGAGCTAAGGTCAATCCTCTATATCCTAAGTGGCAGCGACTATGTTGAAAGGCTTACAGATAGGCTCGTCCAGCTCGACTCTAGTATTGGTGATGCCCGCATCATAACCTGCCGCTCAGCATACGTGAAGGAGCTGATAGAGCCAATCCTGTACCATTCGGAGCTTTATGTGGGTTGTGAGGTTAATGTAGGCGAGTCTGAGACATTGAAGACGGCCCGTAGCTTCGCAGTGAGAGCTGTAAGGCTCGGCGGCGTAAAGTGTGATAGTGTCGCTGTTGAGAGGTGGATTGGCGGGCTTGTCAAGTCTAGCTACCCCCATCTTAGAGTTGATTTATCCAAACCCGATGTACTGGTCCACGCATTTATCACCGAGAAAGGATTATACGCTGGGCCACTCCTAGCACGGCTAAACTATAGAGTACTAGAGTCTAGGAGGCCTAAGATGAGGCCTTTCCGCCACCCCTCAGCCCTGATGCCGAGGCTCGCGAGATGTATGGTCAACCTGACACGGGCTAGGCCTGGGGGATGGATAATAGACCCGTTCGCCGGTACAGGCTCAATCCCTATCGAAGCGGCTGACATGGGCTATAAGGTCCTTGCGATAGAGCTGAAGGGATGGATAGCGCGCGGCTGTCTCCTGAACCTGAAGTGGAGTGGCCATGCTGATAAGGTGGGGCTAGTATGCGGCGACGCAGTTAAACCACCTCTGCGGGGTGTCTTCCATGGAGTGGCGACTGACCCACCCTACGGCCGCTCAACACAGCTAGGCGGCAGAGACATCCAGCAACTATATCTAGATGCCTTCTCATCGACTGCGGATCTTCTCGAAGCCGGTAGCAGGATCGTGGCGGCGATTCCGCAGCAGCGCATTGACCCAACACTGCTTGAGGAGATTGGCCTCCGTCTCTTGGAGCAATACCCCATAAGGATTCACTCCGGTCTAACTAGGGTCGTCTGTATCTATAGCGTGGGGTCTTGAGCGTTGTATCCGTCATTTGGCTAACTTTATGGCTTGTCTGGTGGACGGGTTAACTAAATAATAGATGTCTGAAAGACGCAAATAAATGATATTGACTGTTAATATTACGCTAACATGACCTTACTCATGTAAGAATGCTTATTAATGAGTGTTGACGTTATAATTCGTAACTTATGGAGACTGAAGTCAGTTTGGAGCTTCAGAGGCTATCTCAGCAGCTCCAACAGAGCTGGAAGATTGTTAGAACGCCTCGCATGAAGGCTATACTCAAGATACAGGACATAGCTTGCGACGCCATGAGAAGTTATCTGAAGTCTGAGGGCTTCATAGAGCTCCTCCCACCAATCATCGGTCCAGTCACAGACCCGGGGATAAGGGGCGCGAAGCAGGTCACCTTCGATTACTATGGAAGAGAGTACAAGGTGATGAGTAGTGCCATACTCTATAAGCAGGCGGCGATGAGCGGGCTTGGAAAAATTTTCTTTATGTCGCCTAACGTGAGGCTTGAGCCCATCGACTCGGCCTTCACAGGCAGGCATCTAGTAGAGTTCGTTCAGCTTGACCTCGAGATAGCTGAGGCAACCTATTTCGACGCCATGTCCGTGGCTGAGAGGCTCCTATGCGAAGCGGTAAACACGGTGAGGGACACATGTCAGAGCGAATTGGAGTATCTCAATAGAAACCTGCCTCGTCTCACGCCCCCATTTAAGAAGCTCACCTATGATGAAACCCTGGAATATCTCAGAGTGAATGGTGTGAAGATGCGGTATGGGATCGAGATTCCCTGGGATGCCGAACAGCTCCTGTCAAAGCTAGTTGGCGAGCCATTCTTCATCATAGACTATCCAAGGGGAGCGCGCGGTTTCTATGACAGGGAGGATGAGAAGCGGCCCGGAATTCTTAGGGATTTCGACCTCATTTATCCGGAGGGCTATGGTGAATGTGCCTCCGGAGCTGAGCGGGAGCATCGATATGAGAAGGTGTTGGCGCGGATGAAGGAGACCGGTGAGGACCCGAGGAAGTATTCATGGTATCTTGAGATGCTTAGGGAGGGGATCCCCCCAAGTGCAGGGTTCGGGATAGGCATAGAGAGGCTTACGCGCTATCTATGTGGACTTGAGTATGTTTGGGAGGCGAGGCTCTGCCCCAAGCTGGCTGGAATACACTCACCATAAAAATGCAGGGAGGTGGTACACCTTATCGTGCAAATCTCAAACTTCATTCTCAAGCTCTTTCTAGCCCTTCATAGAGTCTACTCAGTATACTCAGACTTAGCCGAGATCTGGAGGAGTTATCCATTTAGAGAGATTATCGAGCGCGCCCGTAATGGCGTTGATGCGATATATCCTCGTGATGTCCTGAAGCCCTCAATCATGTTGCTCAAGGGCGCCAACATATACAAGACGCCGACAAGATACGCGACGCTTGATGAGCTTCTCATACTCCCTCCAGCCTTTACCCCCCTGAGGCTTAAGAGAATGTCAGAGCTACTGCGCGAGCCCATATTCAGCGATGTGGATCTGAGGCATAGAATTGGTGGCTTCGATGTGGGCATGCCTGTGATGGTTGCTTCTATGGGTTCTGTGCAGGTGGCGAATAAGGTTTCGCTGGAGGTTGCACGGGGTGCTGCGCGTATGGGTGTCCCGATGGGTGTTGGTGAGAACGTCGCAACTACTTGGGGATATTCGAAGAGGATTAGGAGTAGCCAGCCTTGCTTCAAGGAGAGGGTCTTGACATACTTCGAGCATATGAATGATGGTCTAGGCGGAGTGACGATACAGCAGAGTGTCGAGGACGCATACGGCGAGCTATGGAACAGGGTCTACTCAGACCCTGACATCGAGCCGTACATCCAGAAGGGGCTAGTAGGGTTTGAGATTAAGGTTGGTCAGGGCTCGAAGCCTGGGCTGGGGGGTGAGGTGAGGCTTTCAAGGGAGGAGGCTGAACGTCTCAGGGACAAATATCACTTCACCGAGGACCCGGAGAGTTCTTTGAGAGGCTCTATCGAGAGGCACTCGGCTCCTGGGACATATGTGCCGGAGATACTTCGGAGCATGCTCAGGCTGATGAGGAATAATTATCCCAGGTGTAGGATCTGGGTGAAGCTAGGCCCGTTTAGAGATTTGCCTGAGGTTCTCGATGTCTTGCTCTCAGAGGGTGTGGACGCTGTCTGGATTGACGGGAAGGAAGGTGGGACAGGCATGAGCCCTTACGTCTCTATGAGGCATCTGGGCCTCCCCCTTATAGCTGCCCTATGCAGTGTTTCTGGGCGGCTGGGGGTCGGGAATGGCTCCTCCTCGGTCATAGTCTCTGGGAGGCTCTATGACGGTGGTCATCTCGTCAAATGCCTATGCCTCGGCCTAGATGGTGTGGCGTTTGGACGTCCAGTCGCTGTTGCGGGATGGGTGGCAGGACATAGAGGGGTTGAGAACTATCTCAAGACCGTTGAGATTGAGGCTAAGATGCTTATCTCGGCGCTAGGCAAATACAGTGTTAGGGATCTTTCACGTGAGGACTTGGGCTGTCTGGATAGGGACATTGCCGAGAGGCTTGGCTTAAGATACGTATACGGTTAGCTCTAGGTGATGGCTATTACCTCCCGGCTAGCGGTCTAGTTCTGTGGCGCGACGATGACCCAGATGCTTGTATGCTTCCTAGGAACGAGCGGTGGAATGCCTACGCCCCATAGGGCCCTCCCCTGTGTGGCTGTGAGGTTTGCAGGTACGCTCATGCTCTTCGACTGCGGAGAGTCAACACAGAGGCAGCTCCTAGCATCAGGCCTCGGCCTTCCGAGGGAGCTGAAAATCTTCATCACTCACCGACACGCCGACCACCTACTAGGCATACCGGGAGTCCTATACACCCTCAGCATGATGGGAAGGGAGGACCCGGTAGAAATCTATGGCCACGCATCGTCATGCGAGGTCGTGAATAGGCTGCTGGAGGCCCTGGAAACTGAGGTTGGGTTCGGCGTGGAGGTCAAGGCCGTAGGGCCAGGCCTTGTTTATCGGGGTAGAGAGTTTAGGGTTGAGGCCCAAGAGTCAGACCACTCCACTGAGTCGCTCTGCTACAGTGTTCTCGAGGATGAGCGGCCTGGGAGGATGAGGGTCGAGTATCTGGAGGAGCTTGGGATTCCACGGGGGCCTCTCTGGGGTAGGCTGCAGAGGGGTGAACCAATCACTTTTCAGGGAAGGATGGTTAGGCCGGAGGAGGCTGTAGACCCTCCTAGGAGGGGCAGAAAGATAGTCTATACAGGAGACACTAGATTCTCCGAGAAGATAGTTAGGTTTGCAGACCAGGCCGACCTCCTGATACACGACGCCACCTTCGACCAGAGCCTCTCGGACCGCGCGAGGGAGGAGGGGCATAGCACAGCCTCAGAGGCCGCCACCGCTGCCCTACAGGCCAAAGCCAGACTATTGGCACTCTTCCACATAAGCCCCCGATATCATGGGAAGGAAGAGGTGCTGCTAAGCGAGGCTAGGAGAATCTTTCCAAACACCATCCTCCCAAGCGACTTAGACAGGATCGAGATACCCTATCCTGAATGACGTTTCAGAGTAAAAAGGCGTGGAGGCCATTCAGCCAGGTCTATCCAGCCCGTAAGCGCCTCATCTAGCTGGAAACTCTTAACCGACTCTGGCTCTCCCCCATCCAACCTCCTACGCAGCCTGTAATCGCTATCCACGATAAACTCGTCCTCGCCCTCATGTGGTGTCTCTATCTTCACCACGTCGCCAGGCTTAGCGGCCACGGCCGTAACATCAGGCGGTATCCCCCCCACACCTCGCCAAAGCACTACAATCCACCTCGCATCGCCAGGCTCCAAGAGATCCAGAAGCCCCTCTGTCGAAGTCACGATGCCTGGGCCTCGGAGCCCCACCTTCGTCGCACCACACCTCCTACACCTCCAAGCCTCAACAATCTTCACCACCTCCTCACCCTGCATAACATTCAAGGCACCCGCGTATCTTAGATCGTGGACGCATCTGGTGGTTGACATCGAAGGACCCTACCCCTCGGGCTCCAGTATCTCTACCCTACACTTTGCCCTTCTCTTAAACTCCTCCGCCTCCTTCCTTGAGCCTACTATAGAGCCATAATGCATTGGGATTGCGACATCAGGCGCGATAGTGTTTGCGGCCTCTGCCGCCTCCTGTGCCGTCATGACATAGACGCCGCTCACAGGGAGGAATGCCACATCGATTTTGCCCAGTCCCCTCATCTCAGGGATAAAATCGGTGTCGCCTGGGTGGTAAATCCTTACGCCGAAGAACTCGACGATGAACCCGACACCTCCATACTCTCTAGGGTGGTATACGACGCCAGGGGACCTGAACTTATTCACATTATAGGCAGGTACCACGGTATATCTGACTTCTCCGGCCTCTCCTCGGTCCCCAGCCGTGACCAATACCTTAGATTTGCAGGCGACACCCTCCAGCCTCGCCATACAGTTTTTCGAGGCCAATATGGTTGTCTTTTCAGGCGCGGAGACCCTTTTCAGGTCGTTAACCGAGAGATGGTCAAAGTGGTCATGGGTGATGAATACTATGTCTGCCTCTCTCCTAGTCTTTATTTGGTAGGGGTCAAATACTATTTCTCGGCCTCCCCCGCGGACGCTGAAGCCTGCATGGCCAAGCCATCTTATCTCAAGCCCCCTATACTCCAGCATCAAAAGAACTATCTAAGCCCCACCGATATATATCAATAACAGCCCATCCACCATCCCTGAGGCAAACCTAATGAACAGGCATAGAACTCTTGAGGAATGGATTGGCTTTACAAGAGACTATACCGTGGATTGAGAAGTACCGACCCAGAAGCCTCTCCCAGATAATTAACCAAGAAGCCATCATAAACAGTCTCAAAACAATACTCTCCACACACGCTGTCCCGCATATGCTCTTTACAGGTCCTCCTGGCGTGGGGAAGACCGCAACAGCTCATGCCTTCGCCTGCGACCTCTATGGCGAGAGATACCTCGAGGATGGCCATTTTCTTGAGATTAACGCAAGCGATGAGCGTGGGATAGACGTGATTAGAGAGAAGGTTAAGGGGTTCGCTAGGACCATACCTATAGGTGGTATCGGGTTTAAGATACTCCTGCTCGATGAGGCGGACCAGCTAACCTCTGATGCCCAGCACGCCTTTAGAAGGGTCATGGAGCAGTTCTCCACAACCTGCAGATTCATCCTTGCCGCAAACTATGCAAACAGGATAATCGAGCCCATACAGTCGAGATGCGCCGTCTTCAGGTTCAAGCCGATAGAGCTGGAGCAGATGAAGAAGGCTGTCGCGAGGATTGCCTCCAACGAGGACTTGGAGGTGACGGCTAGGGCGATTGAGGCACTTTACGAGGTTACGGAGGGAGACCTTAGAAGATGCATAAACCTCCTCCAGACGGCATCAACTTATAGCAAGAGGATAGATGAGAACCTTGTCTACCAGGTTGCGGGGCTGGCCTGGGGTGGTGAGGTAAGACGGCTACTGGAACTGGCCGCTGCTGGCAAGATAGAGGATGTGAGGAAACATTTAAGGACCATACTCTATGTGAACGGGGCTTCTGAGAGGGACCTAATCACCCAGATATATCGAGATCTCTTCTACCTCTCTCTCCCGGAGAAGAAGAAGCTTGAGCTGATATCGCTCTTGGGGGAGGTTGACTTCAGGGTCTCTCAAGGCGCTAACCCGGAGCTTCAGCTTATGATGTTTCTGACAAACCTTTACTCAGCCTCACAGGTGGGCAAGTAGATTCTTGAGCCTGCCTTGGACCGAAAAATACAGGCCCAGACGCGTCTCCGAGGTTATCGGGAATGAGGAGGCTAAGAAGCAGTTTGAAGAGTGGATGAGGAGCTGGGAGAAGGGCCACCCATCGTCTAAAGCTGCCCTCCTTGCGGGGCCCCCGGGTACTGGTAAGACATCTCTAGTCCTTGCCTACGCCGCCGAGCATGGATACGATGTCGTGGAGGTGAACGCAAGCGATGAGAGGAGCTCGGAGAAGCTGAAGGCGATTGTAGGAGAGTCTGCGCGCCAGACTACACTGGCTGGAACTAGGAAGAGGATTATCCTACTCGACGAGGTTGATGGAATAGCTGGAAAGGAAGCGGCTGGAGGCATAGCAACCCTAACATCAATAATAAAGTCATCGAGGACTCCTATAGTCATGGTTGCAAACGACCCCTGGAGCCCAAGGCTAGCTCCCCTCAGGGAGAATGCCTTAATGATAAAGTTCAACAAGCTCAGGCAGCGCGAAATAGTCGCCCACCTAAAGAAAATATTGACAGCAGAGAAAATCGAGCTTGATGAAGAGCTCATAGACGAGATAGCTAAGCGCTCCGAGGGAGATATGAGAAGCGCGATTAACGATACTCAGATAATTGTCTCCACACAAGACAGGAGCCTATCCCTACTAAATACAAGGGATAGGCAGAAGACGTCATTCGAGATTCTGGCCGAGATCTTTGGCTCGACCTCGGCAGCCTCGGGCCGGGCATCAGTCCAGGGCGCTGACATGGATGTTAGAGACATCATGACCTGGGTGTGCGACAACATCCTGAACCAGCTCCGGAGCCCGCAGGCCATTGCCGATGCCTTTAAGCTCTTGGCGGATGCGGACCTGCACTACGCTAGGGTGGAGAGGCTTCAGAGATGGGAGCTTCTCCGCTATGTAGCCCCACTGCTTGGCGCTGGGCCTGGAGTCGTGAAGCACATGTATGGCGAGAAGGGCATGAGGTTTGAATTCCCTTCAACGATCAGATTCATGATGCAGACTAGGGGACAGAGGACGCTGATCCACTCGGCGCTGGCTAAGGTTGCGGCCAAGTCTAAAATGAGTAGGGTTAAGGCGGCTAGTGAGATGACTCCGTTTTTGGCTGAGATGCTTAGGAGGGGTGAGGGGTGGGTTGCAGCTTACTATGGGCTGACGGACGAGGAGGTCGCAGCCATTAAAGAACTGGGCGGGAGGGTGCCGTCTGTTGCCGCGCCAGCGGCCAAGGCTGTGCGGCCGGGGAGGAGGGCTACTCGCCCTCGCCCGACTCGAGGAGTGCGGAGACCTCCCTAACCATTATCGAGGCAGGTATTCCCGGCAGGGTTACAAAGCTCTTTCTTCCACGCGTCTCACCCTTACCTATCTTTACCCTTATCAAGCCCAGGTCCTCCAGCCTCTGCATGTGCTCCCAAAACCTCGTATATGCCTTGGCCGCTGAGCCGAACTCCTCGCAGACGACCTTATAGGCTTGGTAGAGCTCGGTAGAGGAGATGTAAGACTTGCCACTGGTAAGGAGTTGGCGGGCTGCTGCAAGTAGGAGGAGTCTCTCATGTCTTGATATGTATGTGAGGGCTTCACGCCTGATTGAGGGGTATATACTTGCGGCCGCCTTCCGGACATGTTCTGGCACAACCCTTGCCGCCCCCTCATTTTCAGCGTATTTCCCAGCCCTCCAGAGCAGCTCCACGGCATACCTTGCATCACCCCGCTCAGAAGCCATGTCGACTACGAGGCTCTTAGCCTCCTCACTCATGACTCCCGGGTAGAAAGCCTCAGAACATCTAAACTCCACGATGTCTGAGAACTGATTATAGTCATATTCTTCGAGATAGATTACACCTGCTTGAAACATTCCACGCGCGCCCTCATCCATCTCCTCTAGAACCTCAGCATTCCTGCTAATCGCTATGACAGATATCCTCGACTCCTTGGCGCTCTCCTCTCCTAGCCTGAGGAGGGTGTAGACCCCCTTCGGGTCAGAGCGTAGGAATCCATCAAACTCGTCCAGCCCCACGACCAAGAGCATCTTCTTCCGCTCCAGCAGATCAATTATCCTTGAGCCAAGCTCTTCGGGTGATAGTCCCCTCGCAGGGATTGGTGCTCCAAGCGTCTCAACTACCTTCTTGAGAATGGAGCTGAGGGTGGTGTGTATCCTGCAGTTTATGTGGATGTATCGGGCCATGTTGTTGGCCTCCTCCAGCTTCCGCCCGAATAGCTTACTCAGCACTGTTTTTCCAGTCCCGACGGAGCCGACTATCAGGGTTCTGACAGAGACTGCCGGTCTACCTGCCATATAGCTGGAGAAGAAGGTCTCTAAGAGGCCTAGCTCCCTCTCCCTATGAGGTAGCCTGGGTGGAACATACTCGGGTGAAAGCTTCTCCTCGCTCCTAAAAATCCTCAATCTCCGACTTAACAGCCTCACAAATCATTATTAAAATTTTGAAGAGCCTCGCCAATCCTCACTGCAACAAATCCTAACGTTTAAGGGGTTTGGAGGGCAGTTTCAGCAGACTCCCCTGCCCAAGGCCGGGTGGCAGCTCAGTTGATCCCCCCTCGCCGAAGGTAACCACCACAACTTCACCAGTAGCATCAACCACCCTCCCCCTCCAAAGAGTGCCGTTATAGTCCTCATAAAGCACCTCTTCGCCGACGTAGCCGGAGAGTAGGGAGGCCTCGATGGGGGAGGTCGGTGAAGCCAGTATTCTCTCCTCCTCATCAAACCCTACCACTATGGCGTCAACCCACTCGAGCTCTTCGTCAGACATACGCGCAAGAACGTTGGCAGCCCTCCCTTTTAAATCTGTTCAGAGACTCTGCCGCCCAGCCGTCAGGGAATACTTGTGGATGTGCTCGGTATGGGCTGTAGGGGAGAGTGAATAATGTTTTTTCTCTTTAATTTTTTGAGTAGGAGGACAAATATTATTAGAAGGTACACGCTGAGTTACCATTAACGTATGTGGGGGTAGGAGTTGGTGAAGAGAAGTGTCTTAATAGGCGCGGTTGTAGTTATTGCAGTAGCCGCGATTGCTGGCTTCTACCTGGGCTTTACCTATCTAGTGCCGCAGCGTAGAGCGATTACACTCGATTTGAGGGAATGGGCCTTCAACGGCCTAGGCTACACAAACATTCAAGGCGGCCCAGTGATAAGAGTGAAGGCTGGAGAGACAATTCAGGTCACGGTAAACAATGTTGGCACGATGGACCATGAGTTCATGGTTATCTCGAAGAGTGATTTAGAGGATCTTTTAAAGAGGGAGATAACCCCAGGTGAGGAAGTACACGTTAGCGTAATATTCGAGGGTGCGGACGTGGATGTGGAGCCCGGGGAAAGTAAGACTATAACCTTTACCGTTAGCAACCCCGGAGAATACGTATACGCGTGTTTAGAGACAACACCTACACTACATGCGAAGAATGGCATGTGGGGTACATTCATAGTGGAGCCATAGAGCTTAACCATAAGAGAATCTTTATTCAATTGTGGGCGTGTTGGCTTAGAGCTAATCCTATATACCCGCGGCCTCCTCTTGGTGTTATGTGCGCGAAATTCTCCCTCGGTCACGAGTTCAAGTTTGGTTTTTCAACTGTTGGTGTTCAGCATGAGATGGGGATTCCGGGCTCGGAGTTCAGCTCAGACTGGGTTGCCTGGCTTCACGACCCTGAGAACATTCTTGCAGGGATAGTGAGTGGCGACTCTCCTGAGAATGGGCCTGGATACTGGAGGCTGTTTAGGGAGGACCATGAGAGGGCCCGGGGGATCGGAATGGATGCGGCCTGGATAACTATTGAATGGGCCAGAATCTTCCCCCGTGCGACCCTCGATGTAAAGGTTCCGGTGGAGAGGAGCGGCGGAGTCATTACAAGGGTCTTGGTTGAGGATAGGCACCTGAAGGAACTGGAAAAAATCGCGGATATGTCCGCCCTCAATCACTATAGGGAGATTTTATCCGACTGGAAGAGTAGGGGTGGCCTAGTCATCGCAAACCTGTTCCACTGGTCCCTACCACTCTGGCTTCACGACCCCCTTAAGGTGAGGAAGCTGGGGCCAGACCGGGCACCATCCGGCTGGGTCGATGAGAGATGCATAGTAGAGTTTGCAAAGCTAGCGGCACTCCTAGCCCGTCACCTAAGCGACGTAGTAGACATGTGGTATACTATGAATGAGCCTCTCGTAGTAGCTAACGCCGGATACCTCCAAGTGAACTCGGGCTTCCCCCCAGGCTATCTGGACCTCCAGACATACATGACGGTCATCAGGAACCTTGAGGTCGCGCATGCAGTAGCTTACGACTCTGTCAAGGCCTACTCTAGGAAGCCTGTCGGTGTGGTGGAGTCTGTGGCAGACTGGGTGCCACTCACCCCCGCTGACCAACCGGGTGCGGAGAGAGGATTCGAGCTCAACGTCTCTATATATGACAGTGCCGTTAAGGGCTCGATATGGGGGACAACAATCGATGAAATTAGAAACCGGCTTGACTGGATCGGCCTAAACTACTATTCAAGGATAGTTGTCAAGTCGGAGGATGGGCTACCATCAGGCTTTAGAATAGTGAGTGGGTATGGCTATGGCTGCGAACCCCGCTCCTTCTCGCTAGACAATAGGCCGACCAGCGACTTCGGATGGGAGGTCTATCCCGAGGGCCTCTATAACGTGCTCACCAAACTCTACAGCCGCTACAGGCTCCCAATCTACGTTACTGAGAACGGCTGCGCAGACCTTGAAGATCGACTGCGACCTCGCTTTATAGTTTCCCACCTCTATCAAGTCCATCGCGCCCAGAGGGAGGGCGTTGACTTGAGGGGCTACTTCCACTGGAACCTAATAGATAACCTGGAGTGGGCTAAGGGGTATAGCATGAGGTTTGGGCTCTTCGAGGTGGACATGTCTACTAAGAAGCGGTTTGCGAGGCCCAGTGCGCTAGTCTTCAGGGAGATTGCCAAGTCTAAGTCGATACCCGAAGAATTTGAGAACATGGTCGAGCCTCCCCGACGAGTCTCTCCCAGATAGAAAGCCTCACCGATGGGGGCTAGTCACTGGTCCACTCGTTCATCAATCTATCATACCAAGAGTCTTCCTCCTCGATCTCCTCGTAGAGCTTCTCTCTCTGCGCAATCTCGAAGGCCTCCAAGTGATAACATCTCGGCTTCTGCCTATGTAGTACCCTGAAGTAGAAGTCGTCACAGCTACAGTATGGCGCCTCCGGTAGGAGCAGGTAGTCCCTCTCCCTCCCCACTACTATCCACCTCACCCTACCGCTGGGCTTGAAGACGTATCGCTTAACCCGCCCACTCTCCGCCAACACGCGCGGAGCCTCAAGGCTACTGCCAGAATCCTCCCGACCTGACATACCACTCGACACTCCCCAGCCTCGACCCATCCAGCAACAAGATGCTCGCATCGCTCAGGCTGAATATACCGCTTCTAAGAAGAGGGCTTATTCCCCGGCCACCCTCTAGAAGCTGGGAAAGCTCCACACCTTGGAGAGCGTTGTTGAAGTGTGGGAGTACAAGTAGCCTCACTTCCCCCCTCGTAGACCTGTACTCGGCCTTTTTAGCTTCCCAGATTTTTCCGGCAAGACCTCTGACGAACCTGCTTCTACTTGTCTTCATCGCTAGGAATACCTTTCGCCTTGAACCCGGCCCCCGCGCCAGGCTAATCATGGGGTGGGTATGACCGATTATTATGAGCTTTGCATCTGCGGCCTGTGGAGGAGGCCAGCAATGGCCATGAAGCATCCAAACCTCTCCTATCCGAAATCCTCGGCCAGACACCACCCTAGCCATATTCCCTGCCAGGCTCATTATCCCGGCATCATGATTGCCGGGGGTGATTATTATTTCGTTTACATTGTTCTTCAGCTTCTGCAGCAGCTCCACTACCTGCCTAGACTCCCTCCAGCTAACACCAGCCACCCTATGCTTCACATCGCCCAGCAGAACCAATGTATCAACGCCATAATTTTCTAAGAGCTTTAAGACCCTCTCTAGAATGTTTGGAAGCTGGTTGGGGAAGTATATGCCCTCCCTTGCAAGCTCTACCTCGTATCCAAGGTGGAGGTCTGAGAGGATAAGAAACCTCCTACCCTCCGTCTCCAAGACTAGGGCAGCATCCTCTCCGATGAATTCTATCTTCACCATAAAATGAGAGACCGTGAGCGCTGTTTATTCTTAGCGCTTCTGCAGCTCTGCAAGCCTCTCGGGAAGGAAATCCTTCACGATGAACTCCAACCCATACCTCGAGAAGGCCTCAAGCTCGGCCTTCCTCTTAATCTTGCCGAAATACTGGACCTCTCTCCTCCACGGGTCTACAGTGTACCTCGGATCCTGCTCCAGCTCTTTAAGCCTCTTGAAGTCCTGCTCCGTAAGCCTCATCGCGGGAAGTTTATATTTGGTGATGTCTGTAGCGTATACTCCTGACCAGACAGCGTCTGGTACATTGATCTCTTTGATGTGTGCTGAGAGGGCTGAGCCGTGGATGAGCACGCTTGCGATGTGGACTCCATAGGGGTCTGCGTCTGTGAATATATACACAGGGAGGTTCAGCTCCTCTCTAAGCCTCCGTATAAGCTTCCTACAGTTCCTCGGAGACTGGCCTGCTGTGTGTATAAGTAGTGCCTTAAATTTCTTATCAGCCCTCTCCTCGACGAACCTGCTGAAGACCGCGCCCTTCTCTATGACGAAGACCTGCTCCGCGCCGCATCTCGCGAACTCAGCGGTTGTTAGTGCCGGCCCTATAGCGTAGCCGTCCGGGTGTGCTGAGAGGTCAATCCTCTGCCCCCTGAACCCGGGTATAGTGTATTCAATGACTAGGTCGCCGTAAATCGAGGCTCTTTCCTCGGGGAATATGTTCATGTCCTCCCTGGGCTGGTTGATGAGGCTCTCAACCTCCATTATTACTTCGTCACTCTCGTCCTGAGACTCAAAGTCTATACCCTCGCCTATAGCCACGTAGTATGTGTCCCTGAGTGTTGAGGTTTTCCCGGTTGTCAAGAGCTGCTTGGCAAACTTGGACACCCAGACAAGCTGGGCGAAGGGTCTAAGGTGTCTAATATTCCCTACGGTCCTCTCAGCCCTCTTCGGGCCTAGAACATACTGGCGGAGGCTAGGGTCATAGACTATGTTTTTAGTGCTCCTAACGGGGAGGTAGAGTGTCGGCCACTCACCACTGTTAAAGGCCTTAACGATCTCCTCGCCGGCCTTCTTCAGCTTACTAAGCACGATCTTCTTAATCTCATCTGACCTGTAGTGTTGTGTACGTCCTGCTTCGCCGCCAGGAGCCACGCCCTTCTTTCTCGGCATGACCACCTATTCCATGTATCGAGGTGCCTAATTAACGAGAGGCGGAGAGATGCCTGGAGTATTTCTACTTTGGAACAGAGGCTAGCTGGAAAACTATCGAGAGGAATGGCGAGGCATAGACGCCTATCAGGACGCAGAGGGCCGCTAAGACCAGAAGGGGGGCAAGCATCACCGGCCTAGCCTCGTGGCTTACAGACGATTTCCCAGTCTCAGGCTTCAGGAATAGAACCTGCACAACCCTCAAGTGATACATCGCGCCTATGATGACGTTTACTAGCATAATCGCGCCAGGCAGAAACTGGCCGGCCGAGAACGCCGCCAGGATTATGGCGTACTCGCTGACGAAGGAGTTTAACCCGGGAATCCCAGCGAGGCTAAAGGCACCTATAGAGTAGGTGGCCGCTGAGAGGGGCATCCTCCTACCTATCCCCGAGAGCTCGTCCAGATTTCTAGTCCCTGAAGCCTCTATGATACAGCCTGCGGAGAGGAAGAGGAGGGCCTTAGCGATCGCGTGGTTGAGTACATGGAGGAGGGCTCCAGCCAATGCCAGTGGAGTGTTAATGCTCAGAGCCAAGGCGATGTAGCCTATGTTAGCTATGCTACTGAAGGCCAGGAGCCTCTTAATATCGCTCTGAAAAACGGCCATAACATTGCCGATAGTCATTGTGAGTAGGGCCAGGGCCATCAGGCCAGCGGACCAGCCATACATCTCCGCGGGGTAGAGGAGAGTGAATACTCGGATCATGGCGAATACGCCAGTTTTGATCACGACGCCTGAAAGCATCGCGCTGATGGGGCTCGGAGCAGCTGGGTGTGCGTCTGGGAGCCAGTAATGGAAGGGCGACATAGCTATGTTGACGCCCAGCCCCCCGATGATTAAGACTAAGGCAGCTATGTTCCAGAGCTCAAACCTTGCGCTCTGACTGGCCAAGACGCTTGACAATTCACCGAACTCAAGAGTCCCTGATAGACCATAGAGGAGTGAAAGACCGAAGAGAATGGCTGCCGACCCCGTTGAACTCATTATCAAGTACTTCAGTGAGGCCTCAACTGACTCCCACTCCCTATAGTTGAAGGCTACGAGAAGGTAGGAGGAGATGCTCATGATTTCCCAGAAGATGAAGAATGTGACAAAGTCGCCTGAGAAGAAGACTCCAACCATGCCCAGAACCATGACAAGGAGTAGAGTGTAGAACTCCGCGCTCCTGTTTTTGATGTATCCAAGAGAATAAACTGCAGATAGTAGGCCTATGCCGAGGATTATTGAGGTGAAATAGTATGTTAGGTCGTCAGCCATGATTATTGAGCCGGGGGCCTGGCTGAATCTGGCCGTCAGAGTCCCCGGCCTCGCTGTGAGGCTCTGCCATAGGGCGTAGGCCAGGACCAGAGTCGCGTAAACCCCCACTATTTTAGGAGCCTTCAAAAACCTGGCCAGAATCATCAATATAGGAGAAACTAGCACAGCACCTAGCAGCAGAGTCAGAATCGGTATGCTCATGATCCCCGGAACTAGCTCAGCCATGCTTGGCACTATTCTCTGAGAACCGGAATTTATGGTTACCACACTGGCTAGCTTGATCTGGAGAAGAAGTCCATTCTCCCCCCATCTACAGAAATTATTTGACCGGTGATGAATCCGGCGCGGTCAGAGGCTAGGAAGGCCACTACCTCCGCAATGTCTATGGGCTCGCCTACCCTTCTCAAAGCCGTTATCGACTCTAGATGCTTAATGGTTGACTGCAGCTCCTCTGCCGGCCTATCCATTGTCATATCCGTTTTTGTGAAGCCGGGTGCGACGGCGTTGACGGTTATTCCATATTCTCCGAGCTCGAATGCAAGCCTTTTAGTCAGAGTTATTATCGCCCCCTTAGTCATGGCGTAGTAGGTTGTGTTGCGTGAGGTGGTTCCGAAGGCTGCTATCGAGGCTATGTTGATTATTCTGCCATATCGCTGCCGCATCATGTGCCTGAGACTCGCAGCTATGCAGTAGATGACCCCCTTGACGTTAACTTCAATCATCCGGTCAAGTATACCTATGTCGTCAAGTACCCCACCTCTGATGAGGATTCCCGCGTTATTGACGAGTATGTCCAGTTTGCCGAAGGTTTCAACGGTCTTCTCGACCATCGCCTCAACCTCCTCTTTTGACGCGACATCCGCCCTAATTGCTATCGCCTCCCCACCACTTTCCACGATCCGAGACACCACTTTACTCGCAGCAGCTTCACTCTTGCTATAATTACAAACAACCCTCGCACCGCTAACCCCAAGTCTAGTCGCAATAGCAGCACCTATCCCCCGCGAAGCACCAGTCACAAGGGCCACACGACCTCTCAGAGGAGCGGAAACCATCAGAACACCCGTAAACACTCCACGATTTATGTAATACTATTTGTCTAAGCCTTCTATTTCTCTATCATGTGCGGTTCGGAATAGTGACTACAATCATTACACTCACCGCCTATGCTGTGCTGGGTTTGGCACTAGCCCCTACCGAAGGCAGGGAGGGGTTAGGATTAGTCCCGAGGGATGTGGCTTCATCTTTCCCTCACATCATAGCCGTAATAAATCTGTCTACAGTGGTGCTTCTCCAGCTGGGGTACCGCAGTATCCGGGGCAAGAGGGTATACCGGCACGCAGGCTTCATGGGCGCCTCCTTCACACTTATTGTAGCCTTCCTAGTCCTATACGTCTTGAAGGTTGCTACACTGGGTCCAGAGGTCTACAAGGGCCCAGACATCTTGCGAAGCCTAGTCTACCTCCCCGCCCTAACGATACATCTAGCGCTCTCAATCATCTCAGTTCCACTTGTTGTCTACAACGCTTTGACAGGGTTATGGCTTAGGACTCGGGCTGGAGTCTCGTATCATCGACGTGTGGGGAGAATAGCCTATCCTGCATGGACAGTCAGCCTAGTCCTCGGCCTACTCGTCTATACTATGCTCCGACTCCCGATTGGTGGGGGCTAGGCCACAGAAGTAGTTCCTCTCATGATCTCTTCTGCCCTGTGGCAGGCTACAAAGTGCCTCGGCATATACTCGATTAGCGCTGGCTTCTCAGTTCTGCACCTCTCAATAGCTACTGGACATCGTGTATGGAATTTACAGCCGCTAGGCGGATTCAAGGGGCTGGGCGGCTCCCCCTTAATTGCCAGTCTCCTTCTACGCCGGTTAGCAGGGTCAGGCTCAGGAACACTGTTTAGAAGCATAATGGTGTAAGGGTGGATGGGTGTCTTCAGGACGCTCGGCGTTAAACCAGTCTCGGCTATCTCGCCGAGATACATGACAGCAATTCTCTCAGAGACATATCTAGCCGTGGCTATGTCGTGCGTGATGTAGAGGACGCCCATCTCCCTGCTATCCCTTATACTCTTCAAGAGTAGGAGGATCTCGGCTCTACTGGAGGCATCAATCATCGAGACCGGCTCATCAGCGACGATATACTCTGGGCCGAGAACTAGGGCCCTAGCTATGTTGACTCGTTGCCTCTGCCCGCCGCTGAGCTCGTGAGGATATCTGTTCACAAATTCCTCAGGCGGGACCAGCTTAACGTCCTCCAGAGCTCTATAAACGGTCTCCTTAATCTCCTCTCTATGATATCCATGTATCTCCAGCGGCTCGGCCACTATATCGCCAATCCTCATAAACGGGTTAAGGCTGGAGTATGGGTCTTGGAAGATTATCTGCATCTTCTTCCTAAAACTCTTCTCGCGAAGCTCATCCTCCTTCATCTTCGAGATGTCTTGGCCCTTGAAGAGTATTCTTCCACTAGTCAAGTCTAAAAGTCTGAGGGACACTCTCCCGAGAGTAGATTTTCCACACCCCGACTCGCCAACAACAGCCATTGTCTCCTTCTTCCAAATTGAGAGCGTCACGCCATCTAGGGCTTTTAGAATCTTTGAACCAAGCAGCCCTGATCTGACATCATAGTATTTTTTGACATTCTCGAGACGTATTACCTCCTCCATTCTTCATTCACCATGAAGCCAACATCTGGCTACGTGCCCCTCACCTACCTTGAAGAGCGGAGGCTCCTCCCTCATGCACCTGTCGAAGACATAAGGGCATCTCGGATGGAACCTGCAGCCTGGAGGCGGTGAGGCTAGGTCGGGTGGGCGGCCCGGAATGAACTCCGGTATAGTCTCGCCTCTGAGTCTCGGTATGCTTGCCAGTAGCTTCTCAGTGTACGGGTGCTTAGGCGCCTCACCTAGAACTCTTTCAGCCGATCCAAGCTCAACGACCTGCCCACCATACATCACCATTATCCTATCCGCAATATCGCTGGCCAGTGACACATCATGTGTTATGAAAATTACGCTGAGGCTAAACCTCTCGATAAGGTCTTTGACTAAGTTTATTATCTGGGCCTGGATTGTTACGTCGAGCGCCGAGGTCGGCTCATCAAGTATCAGAATCCTAGGATTCATGACTAGCGACATCGCGATAACTATTCTCTGCCTCATCCCACCGCTCAGCTCGTGGGGATATCTGTAGTAGAACTCGCGAGGCAGACCTACCAGCTCGATCATCTCCATGGCCCTTCTCCGAGCTTCCTCCCTCGAGGCCCCTCCATTATATATCAGGGGCTCTGCAATCTGCTCACCTACTTTAAGGACAGGGTTCAGGGAGTTCATCGCCCCTTGGAAAACCATTGCTATTACTCTCCAGCTATACCTCCTCCTGAAATCGGCTAGGTTTAGGGATAGAGTGTCCTCCCCGTCGATGTAGACGTGGCCGGAGATTATGGAGGCGTTGGTTGGAAGAGCCCTTATTAGGGTTAGACCCAGAGTAGACTTACCGCTACCAGACTCACCCACTATGGCGAGGCTCTCACCACGCGCTAGGCCGAAGGATACATCGTCAACTGCCCGCACAGCACCTCTCTCAGTCCGGTAGTAGACCCTCAGCCCCTCCACCACTAATGCCTCATTCATCTACGCTCTGGTCCTCCCCCTCACCCTCGGGTTGACGACAGGCTCAAGCCCCAGGGAAATCATCACAAATGTAAGCGAAGTAATTATTATTAGTATCCCGGGAGGGAGTATCCACCACCAGTAGCCTAGATATACTGCCGCGCTTCTGAACCCCAGCTCGAGTATCTGGCCCCAAGTCGGGAGGGAGGGGTCTCCGAGGCCGAGGAAGCTCAGCGCCGCCTCGAGGAGTATGAAACTGGGGGTGAAGAAGATAATTTGCGCGATTATGAAGGGTGCTATGTGTGGGAAGATGTGTCGCGCAAGTATTCTTAGTCTCGAGGCCCCCACGGCGCGGGCTGACTCTATGAACTGTGTCTCACGGAGCTGTAGGACGATTGACCTCGTAACTATTGTTAGACCTGGCCAGCCGAAGGCTACGAAGGCGAAGATGATTATCCATAGCTTAGCGCCGAAGCTGAAGACGAGGAATATTAGTATGGGTAGTAATGGGATGTTATTCATGAAGTCTGCCAACCTCTGAATCGTGTTATCTATCTTGCCACCCATGTATCCGCTCACCAGTCCGAGTGTGGCACCTATCCCGGTTACTATGACTGAGGTGATTACTCCTATGAATAGGGATATGGGGAAACCGAGTAGAAGCCCAGTGGCCAGGTCCCGCCCAATCACGTCAGTCCCCATCATGCCATACGCTTCGCCGCCGATCAATATTCTGACCCGCTCTATCCTAGTCTCACCTGTCCCCTGAATCGCCGTCAATGTGAACCTATAAACACCATTCAGAGGGATGGTTGAGCCGCCTCTCGGAGACCCCATCAAGTACCGCTGAAGCCCCTCTTGTATAATCCTGTAAGGCGAAACAGGCATGTCGAATCTATCCCCGTAGAGCTGCGCCAAGTTTCTCGCAAACTCATCACTAGAGGATATCAATACCCTCTCCGGGGCCTGTTCAAACCGCTGAATCGGCGGGCTCTCACCCGGCCTAGGAGGAGGAACCACTAGCCTCGCAGCCTCGACCGAGTAACCGTCAGGTCTCACGATGGTAAGGACTAAAACTGGAGGTGTACCTGTGTATCTGAGCTTTTCGACGGACAGGGTTATGTAAGCAGGGTATGAATCTCCCCTATAGTCATAGAGCATGTCTATTGACTTTGAGTTGCCTGAGAATTGAACGCCGCTCGCTGTTAGGGTGACAGTCTCAAGGAGCTTCTTTTCCGAGAAGATGTTAACCCAGACTGGAGGAGCGCTCTTAGGAAAGTCGACCCAATGCTGCGGGTCGTTCCATTGGCTAGATATTTCTGCTATCGGGAGGACCGTGATTGTGTAGAGGGAAACTCCTGTTAGGATGATTAGGAGTGCTAGACCAGCCCTCCCAGTCCAAGTAGACAAGAAAATTTTGAAACCGCCTTCAAGCTTGATGCTCATACCCTCACCCGCGGATCAACAATCATGTATAGAATCTCTAGAATAAATCTGGCCACCACGTAGACTAGTGTGAACATGTATACAAGCGATAGTATTAACGCCTCGTCAGACTGAACTATTGCTTCAAAAAACAATGTACCCATGCCCGGCCAGGTGAAGACTGTCTCGGTAAGTATTGCGCCACCGATAGAGCCTGCGAGGCCTAGTATTATGTTCGTCAAGATAGGTGGTGCGGCCACCCTCATGATATACCTTCTATTCACAAGGTTTTCAGGCAAGCCCTTAACTCGAGCCACCTGAACAAAATCCTCCTGGGCGATGTTCAAGACAATAGTCCTTGTCACATATATTGTTAAACCAACATTAACGATGACCAGGACTGATATTGGAAGAGTTGCGTGCCAGACGACATCCAGCGCCCGCATAAACGGTTCTGATGGTGGAGGGGAACTGTAGAGCCCTCCATATGGGAAGAACTTGAGATAGAAAGCGAATATCAGGATAAAGAGTATCCCGAGCCACCAAGTTGGTACCGCGTAGCTTATGGCTGAGAGGAATGAGGTGGCCTTGTCGAGCCTAGAGCCTGGCCGCGTAGCAATTCTTACACCGAGCAAGATGCCTATTAGGAAGTTAATAGCGATAGCTGTTGAGACAAGTATCACGGTGTTGGGGAGCCTCTCCATGATGATGTCTGAGATCAGGTTGCTTCCTGCGAATGTTTGGGCAAGCCTAGCTCTTCCCAGGTCTAGCGTTATGACTCTTAGCAGCATACTGGGCAACCGCTCGTACCATGGCCTGTCGAGACCATAGCTTCTCGTTAGCTCTATCCTGTATTTAGTAACCGCCTCCTCGAGGGCTTGTGGGTCGCGAATCTGACCCGCAACAGCCTGCCTATATAGCCTGACCTCCTCGTTTATGATTGAAGACAGCACCCTGTCTGAAAGCCCTGTAGCACCGAATATTACTACCACGAAGAGGAGAACACTAACTAGAACTACAGCGAGCGATAAGGCCTTAAAGGCGAGCTTAGCGTAGATCCCCAAGCTAAAAAATCAATACGCTGAGTCGTATTAATGCCTTAGCCTAACAACATATAATGGATATGAAAAAACAGCGGGATGGTTTGGTAAAAATTTATATCAGACAGTCATGGATTAAACTGCTGATGAAATCGTCACAGGGAAGGCTCTTTTTAGGCCTCTTCGCTGCGCTGATCGGTGTATTTCTGCTGCTATCTGACGTAGCTGTCCCGGTGTATGCGCAGTATGTGGCACCTCATACTGAGCCAGGTCCTGCCGTCGATTCAATCACCTTCAAGAGAGTGCCGTTAGACTTGGGCGCTGCCGCGGTAGAGGCTAAAGAAATCGATGCCTATATATTTGGATTAAGGCCGGCGCAGGCTAAGGCAGTGGCTGGGAAGCCAGGGCTCAAATTATACCCAGTGCCGAGCGGTCTTTACTCGATTGTTCTGAATCCCGCACCGGCTCCGGCTGGTGAGCTGAATCCGTTAGCCGATAGGGAGATCCGCTTTGCGTTGAACTACCTCATAAACAGGGATTTCATCGTTAGGGAGCTTTTCGCAGGATTCGGTGCCCCGATGGTGGTATATCTAACACCTTGGGACTACGACTACATCACAAACATCGACTTGATACTCAGATACGACTTCCGCTACGACCCTGCCTATGCCTCGCAGATAATAGATGAAAGGATGAGGGCTCTAGGCGCCGAGAAGATAGGGGGCAAGTGGTACTATGGGGGAAAGCCGGTGACGATAAAGTTCGTCATCAGGGTTGAGGACGAGAGGAGGCAGATAGGCGACGCAATAGCCTCAGACCTCGAAAAGGCTGGCTTCACGGTTGAGAGAATGTATATGGAATTCGGCCCAGCTATTGAGACTGTATATAATACCGATCCTGCCGAATTTAGATGGCAGATCTATACTGAGGGCTGGGGGAGGACGGGTATTCTGAAGTATGACAGTGATCCAGGTTATTACATAGCTCCTTGGGAGGGTAACATGCCCGGCTGGGCGGTGGAGGGTTGGTGGCAGTATCAGAACGCTGAACTTGATGAACTCACGCAGAAGCTGTACAGGGGCGAGTTTGCCTCTAGGGAGGAGAGGGACAGGATGATGAAGAGGGTTTTAGAGCTGGCGCTGCAGGACTCTGTCAGGTTATGGGTGGCAACTAGACTCGACTCCTATATCGCGAGGGAAGATCTTACGGGGATTAGCCAAGACATCGGGGCTGGGCTCCGGTCGCTACTCGTCTGGAGAAACGCCTATGTCCTGGGTAAATCCGACCTAACACTTGGTCATCTCTGGGTTTGGACAACAAGAACAACTTGGAACCCTATGCAAGTCGCGCTGGTGGGCGGTTTCGTTGACGTATACTCAGTCGACCAAGCCTATCTTACATCAGACCCAAGTACCTGGATTCACCCGTACACAGGCATACCGATCCCATTCCGCTCCAGCTGGGAGGTCAGGACTGCCGGGCCTACAGGCTCGATCAATGTTCCAGCAGACGCCTACATCTGGGATGCCGAGAATGACAGATGGGTCTCCGCCGGCGGTGCAACTGCGAAGAGTGTAGTAACCTTCGACTACTCACGATTCTTGCAGAGTAATTGGCACCACGGCATACAGATATCGCTTGCAGACCTACTCTACCATGTGGCGACACGCTTTGAGGTAGCCTTCGATAAGGAGAAATCGGCTCTTGAGCCTGCCATCTCAGGGACACTGTCTGAGTCGCTAAAAACTATTAAGGGCATAAGGATACTGCCCGATAATCGTGTGGAGGTCTATATAGATTACTGGTTCTTCGATAATGCATACATTGCACAGTTCGCTGAGCTCTGGCCGACACTCATGGTGCCTTGGGAAGTAATCGCGGCGAGTGACAGGCTCAACTATGTCGAGAAGAAGTACGCTTACGGTGGAGCCTCCTCAAGAGCTAGGGGAGTTAGCTGGTTAAACCTAGTCCTCGCAGAGCACGCCTCAGATGTGGTGGCAGAGCTTGACAAGATGCATACTGAAGGATTCTTCCCCGCTAGCTACTTCACTTTGGGCAACAGTGTCTTCGAGACGCCTGCAGGTGCTCAGGAGAGGTACTCCACTGCAATAGACTGGGGAAATGAGCATCGCCACATGTGGATAAGCAACGGGCCATTTTACCTCGACAGCTTCGATTCAGCCGCCCAGACCTCCGTTCTAAAGGCCTTCAGAGACCCAACTTATCCATTTAAGCCCGGAGACAACTTCTACCCATTCATCACGCCGGTCCAGATACTCAGAATAGGTAAAGGCACTGTTGTACCTGGCTCCTCTGCCCAGTTCCTAATCGACGCGGAGGGAGAGGGGGTATTGAAGTCTAGATACCTCATACGGGACGTTGCGACAGGCCAGATACTGGCTGTGGGCGACTCAGAGTCCGTTACGCCAAAGAGGATGCTCATCCGGTTATCCCCTGACTTCACGTCTAAGCTTACACCCGGCGCCCTCTACGAGCTAATAGTCGCCACCTACAGCGAGGACGCAGCGACAATCTCAGTCTCAAGAGACTTCTTCGACGTCCTAAGCTTAGCGCCTGTAGAGAGGGAGATCGAGGCGGTCTCAAAGGAGCTAACAGACAGGCTTAGGGCCGTCTCAGAAGATCTCGCAACCGCCATCTCTGGACTCAGTACTGCGGTATCCAACGTGGACAGCAAATTAGACAGAACGGCTGATAACATAAGGAGTGAGGTGAGGAGTAGTGTGGAGGATGTGAGGGCGCGGGTGGATGCAGCCACAAACACTCTGACTAACGATATAAGGAACCTCCAAGCAGTAGCTCAGAGCACGCTGACAGTAGCCCAGATAGTAATGGCACTCGCAGTAATCGCCATAGTCCTCTCAGTGGTCTCGGTAATAAGGCGTCCAAAGGCGGCAGCGACTGCGTAGAACACAACATAGCCTCCTCTTTTTTCTATTTGCCATATTCCACTCGACATACTAAATATTCTATTGATGAAAAAATCTATATTTTTTGACATTTTTTACAAATAATCTCTTTTTTGGCGAACATGTGACGACATATTTATATGGACGTACGGCGAGCCGATATACTTAAGTGAGTCTAGCATGGTGGACGCCGGTGATACAGCTTGGGTATTGGTCTCTGCCGGCCTAGTTATGTTGATGACCCCGGGCCTCGGCCTCTTCTACGCCGGGCTCTCAAGGAGGAAGAACGTTGTCGCCGTCCTAATGCAGTGCTTCATAGCCATAGCTACAATCTCTGTTATATGGGCGCTCTGGGGGTATAGCCTCGCCTTCGGCCCCAGCCGCGGAGGATTTATAGGAGGTCTGGAGTGGTTTGGCCTCACGGGAGTTGGAGGAGAGCCGAATCCAGACTACGCTGCGACAATACCACACTCAACATATATGCTATTCCAGGCAATGTTCGCAATAATAACACCTGCACTAATCGTCGGCGCATTCGCTGAACGTGTCAGATTCGGCCCATTCCTACTATTCCTCGCCCTTTGGTCGACACTAGTTTA
>Ga0105160_1000059_pt1 | contig 56432 bp, 37 predicted proteins | sample GXS110809BmetaG_FD_89591 | JGI IMG/M metagenome (GOLD analysis project Ga0105160, IMG submission 89591) | Hot spring microbial communities from Gongxiaoshe hot spring, China to study Microbial Dark Matter (Phase II) - GXS 110809B | ecosystem: Environmental > Aquatic > Thermal springs > Hot...
CACACATACGGGAGGTCACGCTATGGGACGCCTCATCTCCGTGATGCTCGCGCTTTTCGGACTCCTCGGCTGCGGTCCGATCTACTTGCCGGCAATCTACCAGCTGGAGCGCCCACTGCTTTTCCCGCCTGACCCCGACCGCAATGCCTGGGCTGCGGGAGCCAACTTCATCTCTGGGCGGAGCTTGAACACGGACAGCTCCTCGTTGACGTGCCTGACGGCAGGTGCAGGATACTGCTTAGGCATGCCGTCACGGTGGCTGTCGCTGCGAGCTAGCGTGCTGGGCTATGGAGGGAGCATCCGCGAAGAGACCGTCTACGGCGTTGGGGGTATCTTTGAGCCAGCGCTCAATATCCCATTCGGGAGGGTCCTCAGCCTGAGCCTCCTCGGGGAACTCGGTGGTGCCTTTGAGTTCGGACCCTACAGCCGCCACTTCAACTCCCCAGTATTCCCAACGATTGGAGTCGGTGCAGGCGTGACAATCCATCCTTCTCGGACGTCTCACCTGGTGCTCGATGCCCGGGTGTTTCCGGGCACAGTTCGGGTTGGCTACTTGAGTCCCACCTGGGGGATTCATGCTTCGGTCGGTGGACGGCGCGTCTCTATTGGGATGAGCTACCTTTTGGGCGAGGAGCCTGCTGCACAGCGTCGGCGATAAGGCGGCGGAAGTGCTGGAGATTCTCTGCCAGATTTCCCCGGAAGAGTCCCGAACCGCTGACAATCACGGTAGCCCCGGCACGGACAACCTCAGCGAGGTTTCCCGCGTGAATGCCCCCGTCAACCTCGATGTCCCGCACCACGCGATGGCGCTCCAGAAATTCCCGCAGCCGTTCGATCCGGCGGAGAACTCCGGGGATAAACTCCTGCCCGGCAAAGCCCGGATTGACTGCCATGAGCAGCACGAAATCGCAGTACGGTATTGCTTCGTAGGCGTACTCCAGCGGCGTGGTAGGATTGAGGACTACCCCAGCACGCTTGCCCAACGTCCGAATGCGCTCCAGCAGCCGATGCAGATGGGCGACCGCCTCCACGTGCACCGAGATCCAATCAGCGCCGGCTTCTGCAAAGGCGTCCACGTAGCGCTCTGGGTGCGCCAGCATCAGATGACAATCCAGCGCCAGCCGCGTGTACGGGCGAATGGCTGCCACCACCAGCGGTCCCACCGTCAGGTTCGGCACAAAGTGCCCATCCATGGCGTCTACGTGGAGCAGATCCGCTCCAGCCGCTTCACACTGGCGGACTGCCTCGCCCAAGCGGGCAAAATCCGCTGAGAGCAGCGATGGGGCTATCCGTATCGCAGGGGTGCTCATCGCCGCCGCAGCACCGTCCGACGCCGACCCTTGTCGAGAGCAGAGCGCTGGCGGTCGCGGACACCTTCCTGAGCCAGCTTCCAGAAGGCTTCTAACCGGCGCTGGACCTTGCCAAAGAGCGTCTTCGGTGGGTAGAGCCCATCGGGGCGCCGCACTCCGGCTGGCATCCCCATCAAGAGCGGGATTGCTTCTTCGAAGTGGTCAATAGCGTAAATGTGGAAGCGCCCCTGGCGGACTGCATCAACGATCGTCTCCGGCAGCATCAAATCAGCCACGTTACGGCGGGGGATGATAACGCCTTGCGTACCCGTCAACCCCCGGGCAAGGCAGACTTCGAAAAAGCCGCGAATCTTCTCATTGACCCCACCGATAGGCTGCATATCCCCCTTCTGGTTGAGAGAGCCGGTAACAGCGAAATCCTGCCGAATCGGTACCTGTGCCAGGGCCGAAAGCAGTGCATAGAGTTCGGCAGCCGAAGCGCTATCGCCGTCAACATCCGAGTAGGACTGTTCGAAGGCAAGCGAAGCCGAGAGTGTCAGCGGATGACGGTGAGCAAGGCGCTCCCGCAGAAGCCCCGCCAGGATGAGAACGCCCTTACTGTGGATGCGCCCGCTGAGCTCAGCTTCCCGCTCAATGCTGATAATCCCACTGCTGCCTACCCCGACAGAAGCTGTGATGCGCACAGGTTTCCCAAACGTATAGGTGCCCGTTGAGTAGACCGTCAACCCATTGATTTGCCCGATCCGCTCCCCCGTTGTATCAATCAGGAGAGTGCCTTCGAGGATAAGCTCGCGGATTTTCTCGTCGAGCAAATCATGGCGGCGGCGCCGTGCCTCGAGCGCCTCCTGCACGTGGACACGCTCGATGCAGCGTGCCCCGTGCTGGAGCGCAACGTAGTGAGACTCCCGAACGACATCGGCAAGGTCACTGAAGCGGAGCGTCAGCTTGCGCTGTGTTTCAGCCCACTCAGCTGCCCACTCTGCCAGAGCAGCCACGGCGCTGCGATGTGCCGGTAACAGCCCCTCGTCCTGGCTGAGCTTGCGCAAAAACCGGGCATAGGCAAGCACCATCTCAGCCGAGCGCGGGGCTTCGGTGTCGAACTGCGCATGCACTTTGAACATCTTGGGGAAATCCTCGTCGAGCACATGCAGCACGGTATAGAGCTCCGCCGGTCCCAGCAGGATGACCTTCAGGCGCACGGTAATCGGCTCCGGCTTGATCCCGGTGGGCAAGAGCGCAAACAGCGGATCCCACGCCTGAATGTCCAGCGTCCCATAGAGGAGCACATTTTTCAGCATCGCCCATACTCCGGGCTGCAGTAGCACATCGAGGGCGTTGAGGATGAGATACCCTTGGTCAGCGCGCAGGACCGACCCAGCCCGGATGGAGGAGTAATCTGCCGACCACAAGCCGCGCCCGTCCGAGACTCGGTCAATGGTGCCGAACAGATTCGCATACGTCGGGGTAGTCTCTACAATGACCGGGGCACACTCCGTTTGGCTGTTGTCCACGATGAGATTGACCCCGTAGTAGCGCAGACGCTCGTGCAGAAGCGCCAGCCGGTGCTCCATCTGCGCCGGGTTTTCTTGCGGCTCGGCAACGAAGAGATGGAGATGTTCCAGGAGGTCGTTTTCTATCTCGGCGAGGAACTCGCTGATACGCTCGTACGGGAAGCGCTCCCGGAGTTCAGCAAAGATCCCACGGATGAGCACCATGACGGCGGAGCGGTCGTGCTCGCGGAGCGCCTGTTGGTACTCCTGCCACAGGCGTGCCGCCGAGCGGGTCACCTCCTGCAATCGGAAACGGACCTCATCGTAGCGTTGCCGGATTGCTTGGGCTTCCTCTAGCGTGAGCTTGCGCCCACGGACGTAGTCATCGAGCTCCTCGATGGTGATTGGCATGCCGTTGATAACGGGGAAGATGTCCGGCTCTACTCCCGTTGGAGTCTCAATCTGTCCCAGCACAAACCCCTGCTGTTTGAGCTCCTCTTCAAACTGTGCGAGCATTCGGCGATGGCGTTCCTCGAACTGCTGCGTCAGTCCACGACGCTGTGCGCGGAAGCTTTCTTGCTCGAACAGCTGCGGAATCCGCTGGCGGAGAAGAGCCACGGCATCTGCCAGAGCCGAGCGGAATGCACTCCCCTGTCCTTTGGGCAGCCGCAAAAGCCGCGGCTTGCTGGGCTCGCGGAAGTTGTGCACGTAGCAGTAGTCATAAAGCGGTGGGCACTCTCGCAGCTCTTCTTGGAGAATCTTCTGCACGGTCGTCAGGCGTCCGGTTCCCGAGAGTCCGGAGACATACACGTTGTACCCCGGTGCCCAGAGGCGAACGCCCAGCCGCAGTGCCTCCAGCGCTCGCGGCTGCCCGACGATTTCCTCCAGCGGCTCTAATTCCTCGGTCGTCTCAAAGGGCAATTCCTCCTCTGGGCAACGCCAGCGAAGCTGTTCGGGGGCAAGCTCATGCGCGCTACGACGGGGCTGCCTCATTCCTCCACTACCCGAAGCTGCTCAATGCGACACAGGGCTTTATACGGACAAGAGCGGCAAACCGTGTTCCGATACGGAGCCACCGGGAAGAAGCCCTGCCGGATCCCTTCAACTGCCGCTTCAGCAAAGGCTCGGGCACGTTCAAGGATATCCTCCAGCGGTTCCGGCGTGTGCCACCAACTGAGCAGAAGCTTCTCGCTTGCCTCTCCCCGAGCTCGGTTCCTGCGCTGGGGACGCAAAGCGTAGAACGCAGCGAAGGCAGGTTCAACATGGAGTCCATACTCACGGGCAAGCACGTGCTGTGCCGCCCAGAGATAGAGCGGAAGCTGGAGATGGTATCCCCGGTGCAGATCTGCCTGGGATGCTTGTCGCTCAAGCGGTCCGCTCTTGTAGTCGGCGACCCCCAGCAGCATACGCCCTTCGGCAGGGAAGAGCTCGATCCGGTCAATCCGTCCACGCAGCCAGGCCGTCTCCGTCAGGGGGACAGGGGCAGCCAGTGTCGGCTGCATCCCGAAGCCGAGTTCCACAGCAACGGGAACAAAGCCGGGGCGCTCGCGCTGCCGCTCCCTTTCCTGCTGCAGCCAGAACCACAGCTCGCCCGGGCGTCCTTCCGCCCCGAGCAATTGCTCCCATTCGAGCTGAAACCAGGGATGCTCGAAGTGGACGTGCTGCAATTCCTCCTCGGCAATACGCCGGAGACGCTCGAAGAGCACCTCCGGCTCCTCCTCAAGCAGCGCCGGACGCAGAGCCGGCAGCCCTTCGCGCCGAGGCAGAGCAAGCGGCTCACTTTGTTGCTGCAGCTCTCGCAGGAAGCGGTAGACAATCCGATGGAGTACCACCCCCCGTTCCAGCGGGGAGAGCTCCAGCGGAGGAGCTCCCCACGGGCGTAACCGCAGCACATGCGTAGCAAAGTACCGGTAAGGGCACTGGCGGTAGAGCTCCAACTCCGTGGCGGAAAAATACACTCCGATGTGCTCCTGAAAGCGTGCCTTTTCCTCCTCGCCCAGGGGCAAAGGGGAATGGAGCGGATCGGGCTCCCACGGGCGCAGAAGGAAATCTGGCACCACGGCGTCCGGAACAGCTCCGTTCGTCCCGTCAGATCCTCCTTCCAGGAGCAGCTCGCTGAGACTGCCACGAACGGCAACGAAACGCTCCGAGGAAGGCAACGCCGAGCCTGCGTGCATCCGTTGTTCCAGCTCCGGAAGGCTCACCACGCAGCCATCCTGAGCCAGCGAGGTTACCTTGAGGAGCTCGTCCACGAAGGGCGAGCGCACCAGCTGTTCGGCACCCTGCTGGAGTGGGTAGGTAATGTAGAGCCTCTGCTCGCCTGCCTCCAGCGCATCGGGATGGTTGGTCAGGAATTGATAGAAGAGCATCCGCTCTGCACGCCGATGACGCTCCTCCGCGTGTGGAAGCTCGTAGCCTAGCAAGTGCTCAACCCGGTAGGGAAGCGGGAACTCCCCATCCACGGCACCGCAGAGAATGAGCACCCGGAAAGGAATGCCGCGGGTCTGTTCGATAGAGGTAACCGTCACACCGGCACCGGGCTTTTCCCGCACCTGGTAGCGTTCTGCTCGGAGCGCCGCCAGGAAGCGCTCCAGGTACTGCTCCAGCGGACGCGGTTGCTGCCCCCAACGCCGCTGGATGATGGCGACAAACTCTTCGGTCAGCTCCATGACGGCAGTCAACGCGCGGGCATCTCGCTCCACCTGCTCCACCACGGCAAGCCATTCTGCATCGCTCTGCCAGGGCTTCTGGCGGAGCTGCCGGTAGGCATCGCAGACAGCGTCGTAGAGCCCCATACCGAGTAGGATATCCTCGGTGACCAGGCGCAGGAACTCCTTGGGCGTATACCGACGCTGCTCCCAACTGAGCCGCTGCCTCAGCGCGAGGAAGTCCTGTAAGGCACGGTGGCAGGCTTCCAGCTCGCGCTGGAGTTGCTCCCGCTCCAGAGGATCGCTGTACGGATCTGCCTGCAGGAGCTCGAGCTGCCGCTGGAGAAACTGGCACCCCATCTGGAGCTGCCGCTGCCAGCCCTGTGCACCCCCGAAGCGATGCCCCCCGAGAATCCGCCGCCGAACCGCAACCGCCAGCAGATTGACCCCATCGAGAGGCTCCCCATGTGGTCCGGTCAGCCGCACGTATGGGTTGTGCACAAGGCGCTCCAGCTCGACCCGGCGGAAGCCATTGAGCGGGAAAGAGAGGAGGCTGACCACCGCAACGGCTATCGGCGACTGGACCAGCCAGAAGCGGTCCGTCACGTTGGCAGGGATGCGGTAGAGAGCGAACACTTCCCGGAAGAGCGCCGAGTAGAGCTCCGGCTGGCGCATGACGATGGCAATCTCCGAAGGGCGATAGCCCTGACAGCAGAGCAAGTCCTTGACCAGCCGGGCGATGACAAGCACCTCCTCCTCACGGTCGCGGCACTCCAGAATCCTGACCACCGCGGAGAAGCCCGGATGGCGGATATCGCGCTCGGTATTGAAGAGCCAGCGCCGCAGGTACGCCCCCAACGGCAGGAAAATGCGCTCCTCCGGCGGAGTCTGCTCCGTCATCAGCACCGGCGGGTCGGTCGAGACAGCACAGTAGCCTGCCTCCCGCAGCCGCTCGATGAGCTCCTGGAAGTTGCCGAAAAGCGGACCGTTCTCGGGCGAGTAATCAATGCGCACAACGACAGGGAGTTCCTGCTCCACGAGCGCTTCCAGTACCCCAAGCTCCGGCGGACGGAATTCCGAAAACCCTTCCAGCAACAGGAGTTCTGTCCCGGGAAAGAGCAGCTGCAGCCGTGCAGCGCCCTCTTGGAAGGCTCTGCGCACCACTGCCCAACCCTGTGGCTCATCGAGGAAGTCGTCTCCCAGAAGCGCTTCGTAGGCTTCAGCAAGGGCAAGGATATCGCGCAAGCGGAGAGGCTCAACGCTGGGATCTGGCTCCTCGAGCGCCCGTTGCAGGCGTGCCCGCAAGGCAGCCGCGTCAACGCCATCGCGGCGGATGCCGCGGATGAGTGCCGCCAGCTGCTCGAGTAACCCCGGTGACACTGGTTCTTCCCCACGCCGGAAGAAGGACAGCGGTGCTCGGCGGGCTGCCTCGTCGAAGAGCGCCATCTGATGGGCATCGGAGAGCACAATGTAGCGCCCCGGTGGGAAGATCCGCGCAAGCACCGTCCAGAGGAAGCCTGCCAAGGTAAAGAGCAGCGGCTCCGGAGACGCCTTGCCGTGGGTCTGTGCAGCCCAACGGAAGAACTGCCGTTTGAGCCACCGTACACGCCGCTCTGTCGGTACCAGACAGAGGAAACGCCCCGGCGCATCTGCTTCCGCTGCCTGCCGCAGGAGAGATTCCACGCGGAGCTGGGTCTCCATCTCCTGCAGCATCGAACCGCGTGGCTGCCACCGCTGCGAAGCTGCGGGGTTCAAGAGGAGATACGCCACTGCTACTGCCGGGTGCTGTTTGCTATTTTGCGCCAGCGAAATTGCAACTTTTCCAGCACAACGCCTGCCCTGTACGCCATGTTTACCGGTATTGTCGAAGCCCGTGGTCGCCTCCTGCGACGGCAGAAGACCCCAACAGGGGTCCGTCTCTGGATCGAAGCCCCAGAGCTTGCAGCCGAGTTGCTCCCCGGTGCCTCAATTGCTGTCAGCGGCGTTTGCCTGACAGTGGCAGGGACTGCCCTGAACTGCTTCTGGGTCGATGTTATCCCGGAGACACTGCGGAAGACAACCCTGGGACGCCTCCGGCGCGGGGCAACGGTAAACTTGGAACGCGCTCTGGCACTTACCGGACGCTTGGACGGACATCTGGTCTCCGGGCACGTTGACTGCATCAGCCGCGTCCGCTCGGTGGAGCACTCCTCCGGGGAGCACCACCTCTGGATTGCCCTGCCGGCGCCGTTCCAGCAGTATGCCATTCTCCACGGCTCGATCTGTGTGGACGGAGTAAGCCTCACTATTGCCCGTCTCCGCAGCGATGCATTCATGGTTGCCCTCATCCCCACCACGCTGGAACGGACAACCCTCGGCGAGCTCCGCCCCGGCTCGTGGGTCAACCTGGAATTCGACCTGGTGGCAAAATACATCGAAAGACTGCTGCGTCCGTACTTGCGCCTGTTTTTCCAGAAGCCGCAGTCACCATGAAACCGAAGGCTCGCACGCTCGGGGAGCTGAAAGCCTCCGGCTACCGCGTCCTGCCCGTCAAGGAGGAGATGCGCCGCAATGTGATTGAAAAGCTCCGTCGCCGCGAGACGCTCTTCCCCGGTATCATTGGCTTCGACGACACGGTCATCCCGCAAATCGTCAACGCCATCTTGGCAAAGCACGATATGATCCTGCTCGGGCTCCGCGGGCAGGCGAAAACCCGCATTGCCCGCATGCTCATCAATTTCCTCGACGAATACGTGCCCATCGTTGCCGGTTCCGAAGTCAACGACAACCCCTTCGCCCCGATCTCCAAGTACGCCACCGATCTGATTGCCGAAATGGGCGAGGAGACCCCCATTGAGTGGATTCACCGCTCGGAACGCTACGGCGAAAAACTTGCCACCCCCGATGTGACAATTGCCGATCTCATCGGCGACATTGACCCTATCAAAGCCGCTACCCAGCGCCTCCACTACGCGCACGAGGGCGCCATCCACTTCGGTATCATCCCCCGGACCAACCGCGGCATCTTCGTCATCAACGAGCTGCCTGACTTACAGCCGCGCATTCAGGTCGGACTCTTCAACATCTTGCAAGAACGCGACATTCAAATCCGCGGCTTCAAAGTCCGCCTGCCCCTCGATATCTGCCTGGTCTTTACAGCAAACCCGGAAGACTATACCCGCCGCGGCACGATCATCACCCCGCTGAAAGACCGCATCCAAGCCCAGATTCTGACCCACTACCCCCGCAGGCTCGAAGACGGCATTGCCATCACCGAACAGGAAGCCTGGATTCACCGTGCCCCCGATATGGATGTGGTGCTCCCGCTCTACCTGAAGCAAATCGTGGAAAACATCGCCTTTATCGCTCGCGGAAGCGAGTTTGTCGACCAAAGTTCTGGGGTCTCTGCCCGGCTGAGTATCTCGACGCTGGAAGCCCTCATCTCCAACGCGGAACGACGGGCGATCCTGACCGGGGAACGGGTTATTGCCCCCCGCATTGTCGACCTCAACCGAGCCTTGACCGGCATCACGGGCAAGGTGGAGCTGGTCTTTGAAGGAGAGCAAGAGGGTCCGGTCAAGGTCGCCAAAGCCCTCATCGGGCGAGCTGTACGGGAGACCTTCAAGCTGTACTTCCCCGATCCGCTGGCACGCCCTCGCCGCCGTGAAGGCAGCAGCCCGGAGCAGAGTCCGTATGCGGAAATCATCCGCTGGTTTGAAGCCGGCAACAGCGTCACCATTGACGACCAGATGCCGACGGATGCCTATGTCCGGGAGCTCGACCGCGTCCCAACACTGCGCCGTCTGGCAGTACAATACCTGAAGCTCAACGAGCATAACCCGTACGAGCTCGGCACCGCGATGGAGTTCATCCTCGACGCACTGCATCAGCACTCCAAGCTGGCCAAAGAGGAGCTGGACAGCTCAGCCACCTACAAGGACATGCTGGGCACACTCTTCCGGGGTCGGGCAGAGGAAGAAGAGTAAAGTTCCGCCTTTGAACGCAGACCATGCTTGCCTCGCCCTTCAAAGCTGGTCGAGAGCTGACACTGGGCATCATCGGGGGTGGGCAGCTGGCAAAAATGCTCGCACAGGCTGCCTACCGGCTCGGGCTCCGGGTTGCCATCATCGAGCATGGGGCGGATTCCCCCGCCGGTCGCATGACCCAGCTGGAGTTCCCCGACGGCTGGACCTCTCCGGAGGCACTCAACGCCTTCGTCGATGCCAGCGATATCATCACGCTGGAAAATGAGTTCGTTGCCCCAGAGCTCTTGCAGGCAATTGCCCAGCGACGCCCCGTGTATCCCACCCCGGAGACCATAGCGCGAGTCCGGGACAAGCTCGTGCAGAAGCAAACCATGGCAGCTGCCGGTATTCCCGTGCCAGCATTCGCCGGGGTGGCAACCCCGGAAGAGGTGCTCTCCTTTGCCCGCACGCGGGGCTTCCCGCTAGTGCTCAAGTCCCGGACCTTCGGCTACGATGGCTACGGGAATGCTACCCTCGACACGGCCGAGGAGCTCCCCCGAGCCTGGGAAATGCTCTGGCAACGGGTACAGCACGAGGGCATACTGGTAGAGGAATTCGTGCCGCTGCAGAAGGAGCTCGCCGTCATCGTTGCCCGCTCCCGCCGAGGAGAGCTTGCCGTCTACCCCTGTGTGGAAACTGTCCAACAGGACCACGTCTGCCGAGTTGTCTACGCCCCGGCACCTCTTCCGGAGCCATTGCGCCGGCAGGCACAGGAGCTGGCCGTTGCCTGTGTAGAAGCCATCGATGGGGTTGGCGTCTTCGCTGTCGAGCTCTTCCTGAGCCAGGACGGCACGATTCTCTTCAACGAAATTGCTCCACGCCCGCACAACTCCGGGCATTACACGATTGAGGCGTGCTACACCTCGCAATTCGAGAACGCCATCCGCGCTGTCTGTGGACTCCCCCTGGGGTCGCCCGAGATGTTCGTACCGGCAGCCGTCATGGTCAATCTGCTCGGGGTGCGATCCGGCAGCGGCATTCCCGATGCCGTCACAGAGGCTCTCCGTGTTGGGAAAGCTTGGATTCACCTCTACGGCAAACGCGAGAGCCGCCCCCGGCGAAAGATGGGGCACGTCACCGCGGTCGGGGCAACGTTGGAGGAAGCATACCGCTTGGCACAGCAGGCTGCCGACGGCATCATGTGGTAAGCACCCCTTCGCGGAGGAAGACCCGGAGCCGCTGTTGTGCCTGCTGGAAGCTGAGTCGGCGAATACGGTGCTTGAGAGGGACAATCGCCGCTGGGAGAGTGCTCAATTCCTCAACTCCCAGTCCGACCAGAAGCTCGGTTGCCCCCGCATGGGCAACCAGCTCCCCGCAGACACCAACGGGGATGCTCCGCCGCCGCGCTGCCTCGACAGCACGCACCATCAAGTGCCAGACTGCCGGATGGAAGGGATCGAAGAATTCGGCAAGACGCCCGTGACTGCGGTCTACTGCCAACGTGTACTGCGTCAAGTCGTTCGTCCCGATGCTGAAGAAATCTGCCACGCGTGCTAGCGCATCGGCGCTCAGAGCTGCCGCCGGCGTTTCGATCATTGCTCCCAGCGGCAGCGATGCCGGGGGAGTCTCCCCGAGCACCTCCAGCTCCCGCGCAACAGCGCCCAGCATATCCCGTACCTGCTGGAGTTCCGCCCCCGTGTTTACCATCGGCACCAAGATTCGCACGTTACGTGTCCGAGCTGCCCGCAGGATCGCTCGGAGCTGCCCTCGGAGGAGCTCCGGATGGGCAAGCAGGAAGCGCACACCGCGGAGCCCCAGGGCAGGATTGGGCTCTGTACCATCAGGGTTCTTCTCCCCACCGACATCGAAGAGGCGGAACGTTACCGGCTGCGGGTAGAAACGCTCGGCAAGCTCTCGGTACCACTGGAACTGCTCCTCCTCGGTCGGGAACCGCCCCAGTTGGAAGAGCAGCACTTCCGTACGCACCAGCCCGATTCCCTCAGCGCCAACCAGGAGTGCTTCGTCCACATCCTGCGCTGAGGTGATATTCGCCATAAGCCGGAAGCACCGCCCATCGGTGGTCTGCGCCGGAAGCTGGGAGAAACGCCGGAGAACACGACGGCGCCACTCCACGCTATCTCGATGCCGTTCGTAGCGGCGGCGTGTCAGCGGCGTTGGATTCACAATAACTACCCCGGAGTAGCCATCCACCACCAGAGGATCGCCCTCAGCAATGGCGGACAGAGCCTCGCGCAGCCCGATGACTGCCGGCAGCTGGAGACTCCGAGCCAGAATTGTCGTGTGCGAGGCAATCCCACCGACAGCCGTTACCAACCCGCACGCCCCTGAACGGTGCAGCAGCACAATCTCCGAGGGTGTCAGCGCCGAGGCAACGACAACAGCCCCGCTCATACGGCGGTAATCTGTCCGCCGATACCGGAGTGCCGCCAGGAAGCGCTGGAGGAATTGCTCCAACTCCATGCCCCGCTCTTGCAAGAGCAGATCGCGTGAGCGACGGAGCTGCCCGATGACCGGCTCCAGAACCTGCTGGACAGCCCCTTCGGCTGAGGCTCCCGCGGCAATCGCATGCTGGACCTGCTCTTGCAGCACCGGATCGGTGAGGACTCGGAGGTAGCTGTCCACAATGGGAAGGATTCCCGGCGCCTCTGCAGCAGCTACGACACGGGCTTGCTCCCACTCGGAGCGGAGTACGTCAACCGCGGCACAGTAGCGCTCCCACTCGCTTGCCGGCTCCCTGCTCTTCTCAAGCTGCGCTCCCGAAGGGCTGAAGAGCACTGCCTGCCCAATGGCAATTCCTGGCGAGGCAGCGATCGCTTTCAGTGCACGTTCCTGCCTACGACTGGCAGCCTCCGCTGCAGGGGGCACCGCGTACTCGCCGGAGGATCCCTCCACGGTCCGTTTCCCCGCTTCCTCTGACAGACCCGGGACAAAAATTACACGTTCGCCCGCATCTACAACCCTACCCGTCGCTTCCCCGCTGGAGGAATTCCACAATGTGCTGGACAGCTTCGGCAGCCTCTTCCCCTTCTGCCCGGACCAGGAGCTCACAGCCCGGCTCCGCTGCCAAGCTCAGAAGCCCGAGAGCGCTGGTGGCATCCACTGCATGGCCATCCCGTACCAGCTCGACACGTGCGGCAAAACGCGCCGCCAGCGCCGCCAGCTCTGCCGCTGGGCGCGCATGCAACCCCATGGGGAGCCGTACCGTAACGCGCTGTTCAACCATCCCGGCAGCCCAGCATCGGACTCGGTGACGAACAAACCTCACCTCCGGTGCACCTCCGGCACCACAACCAAGGAGCGCCACACGCCAAACGCCGTCCGGTAGAGCAGCACCCATGGGGCGGTGCTCCCTGACGGCAATGCCGCCGACCAATGCCCACTTCCTGGTGGCACAGGGAATCGCACCAGCTCCTGTCCCAGAAGCGTATACACACAGAGCCAGCCCGGAGAACGCCGCCAGCCCTCTACCCAGACCTGCCCGTCCTGCACGCCCATCCGGAGCGCGGCTGCCTCCGGCTCTGAGACACCAAGCCCGGAGAGCTCCAGCCGCCGCCACTCCCCCGACCGCGTCCGGTACTCCACTTCTGCATAACAGACTTGCCCGTCTCCGAACACCTCCACCACACCTCCCCCAGTGCTCGTACAGGCAAAAGCACAGAGGGAATCTCCGACAAATATCACCGGAACCGCCCCCGAGAACCGAACCCCAGTCAGAGAGCTTCCTGCACATGGGACATAGATGCCGACCACCACTGCCGCTTCGGGCGGGATATACCCCCGGAACAGACACGGACCGGTCGGCTCCTGCCCAGCAGGCTCACCCGCGTGCACCAGCGTCCCGGTCCGGCTCATCCCGTAATTCTGCAAGACAACCGCCAGATCACGGACCGTCACAATTCCATTCCCATCGCAATCAGCGTAGGTCGCCGGCGGCTCTGCCCAGGCACGCACGCGCTGCGGGAGCCACTCCACGCTGGCGGGGACCCGCCGGTATCCGGAGGTAGCCCGGTACGCGTAGAGACCCACCACAGCCACATCGCGCGTATCCACCACGCCGTCATCATTGGCATCACCAGGCCAGACCTCCACGTACCCGTGAACTGGCAGCGTAAGCGTCACAGGACTGAGGACAGACAGGCTGTCAATCCCCAGCACCCACCCCTGCGCTGTCCGAAACTGCACGATACTCCCATGTGCCGCCTCAGCAGACACCACGAACTCCAGCGTTGCAAGGCGCAGTGTATCGCGCCCGACACCCAGGGAGAGGGCACTGACATCAACCCACCCCTCTGCAGAAGCCGTATCCACCCCGGCAATGACGAGCGTCTGCCCTCGCGAGAAATCTGCCGGTTCCCAGCCGGCAAAGGACAGCACTGCTGGTGGGCTATAGGCAAGTCGGCACCCGCCGCCGAGCAGGAGATGCCCCGCCACGCGAATGGTCAGGCGTACCCGCTCCCCAGCGGTCAAAAACAGCGGACCTCCATCGTCACGGAGCAGCTCCAGCGATTGCCCCCATGCCAGAATGCTTGCCACAACCACCCATATTCCCTGACGCCACATAGGCAACACTCCAGCGATACTCCGCAGAGAGCTTTCCCAATTCCAATGCCAGACTCAGCGTGCCCGCTGACGGAGGAGCTGCCGAAGTGGCGGCAAATGGCGGTGGAAGAGCAGCAGCAAGAGGATGCCGACCGTAATGCAGGCATCCGCAACATTGAAGGCAGGCCAGCGCGTGTAGTGGCGTCCGAAGAGGGTGAAGTCGGGAAATTCCACGTCAATGAAATCCACCACATTCCCCTGCAGCAGAGGCGCTTCGCCGTAGAGCACCCCATAGAAGGCGCGGTCAATCAAGTTCCCCGTGGCTCCAGCAAAGAGCAGCACAACCCCCAGCCGTGCCCAGAAAGGCACCTCTGCCGGCAGGCGGGAGAGTATCCATCCGAGCACCAGGCTTACAGCCAGCGAGAAGAGCGTCAGCGCCACCTTTGCCCCGCCAACCGAGAAGCCGAAAGCGATGCCGGGATTTTCCACGAACGTAATCCGCACCCACTCCCCTAGCACGGGGATGCTCTCCCCGAGCTGCATGCCCGGATGCACAAGTGGTCCAATCTGAATGCCCTTGACCGCAAGCTTGGTGCTTTGGTCCAGCAGCAGGAGGATAGCGGCAATGAGCCACTCGCGGCGCACGTGTGTCCCTGCGGTGCTATTACTCCTGCAAGGCTTTTGCTGCATGGAGCGGGATAATGCGATCGACCCCGTCTTCAGGGCAGCGATGGTGAATCTTCCACGAGGCAGAAAGCGTCGTAATCGGCACCGCCATGAGGCGCTCTTTGGCAATCAGGATGCCACACTTGCGGCAGATACCGTAAGTCTTGTTGTCGATGCGCTTGAGCGCTTCGTCGAGCTTCTGCAAGTAAGCGGTCAGGCGTTGAATCTGCGCATACGTCCGCTCCCGTTCCCAGGCTTCTGCCCCCTGCTCGGCAGGATGGAGCGCGAAGATGCCACCCTCTTCGATATAGTTGAAGCTGTTCAGGTCTTCCAGTCGCTCCCGGAGCAGGCGCAGCTCTTCGAGCGTCTTCTGCTTTTCCTTCAGGACGATTTGCCGGAACATCTCCAGCTCTTCGTCCGAGTAGCGTACTTTCGGGGTGCTTGGCGCCGAGCCGACGGGCTGACTTGCTGCAGGCTGAGCCGATTGCGTCTGCGGCGCTTTCGCCCGAGAAGAGCGCGCCTGTTCCTTGGTCGGCGTCTGCGCTCTCGCTGCCGGCTGTGCTTGTGCCTTGGTCGCTTTCGCACCTTGCCGTTTCTTGGTTGCCATCGCGTTCAGGCTCCTTTGTCCGATTGACTGGTAGAGAGGCGCTCGACACAGATGGTCGCACGGTAGCCATTGACCTCAACAGGCTGCCCTGAAGGGCAGGGGGCAAAAATAAGGCTTTCAGCCAGAGTCTCCCGCTGCACGTAATCACGGAGCGCTTCCACCGCCTGCTGCAGCTCTGGCGGAGCTGAGCAGACGATGCGAATGCGGTCGGTGACCTCAAGCCCGGCTTGTTTGCGCAGGTTCTGCACCCAGAAGACGAACTCCCGCACCAGACCTTCGCGGCGCAGCTCTTCGTCCAGTGTCGTATCGAGGGCAACGGTGATCTCCCCTTCGCTTGCCACCAGCCATCCTTCGATTTCCTGGCTCCGGAGTTCGATGTCGTCTGGACCCAGCTCGAGCAGTTCGCCTTCTAGCTGGACAACCAGCCGTCCTGTTTCGTGGAAGCGGCGCAGCTCGTCTTGAGACAGTGATGCCAGGAGGCGCTCCAGGTGTGCCATGCGTTTCCCCAGCTGTTTGCCCAGCTTGCGATAGTTCGGCTTCGCGCTCCAGGAGACGACCTCTACCTCGGGCGGGAGGAATTCGATGGACTTCACATTGACCTCGTCGAGGATGAGCCGTTCCACGGAGCGGATCTCGCGCTGCTGTCCCGGGAGTGCCGGGATGAGAATCCGTCGCAGAGGCTGTCGCGTTTTGATGCGAGCCCGTTCGCGCAGCCGCCGCACCAGCGAAGCAATCTGGCGTGCCAGTTCCATACGGCGCTCCAGCTCGGGTTGACGCAGCTCCAGCTGCGGTTCGAGCATGTCGAGCAAATGCACCGACAGCGGCTCCTCTGGACGACGCAGGCGCTGGTAGAGGACCTCTGCCAAGAACGGCGCTGCCGGCGCCATCATCGTGCAGATTCCTCGCAAGACTGTGTACAATGTCTGGTACGCCGCGAGCTTGTCCCGGTCGTGCTCCCCTTTCCAGAAGCGGCGTCGATTGCGCCGCACATACCAGTTGGAGACATCCTCCAGCACGAAGTCCTGCAGCAAGCGCACGGCTTCGGTCAACTCGTACGCCTCCATTGCCTGCCGGTACTGGAGGGCAACGGAGTGCAGTCGCGAGAGCACCCAGCGGTCGATGTCCGGACGTTCGGTCACAGGCACCTCAGGCTCTGTGCCAGAGAAGCCATCGATTCGGGCGTAGAGCGCAAAGAAGTTGTAGACGTTGGTCAAAGCTCGCAGGAAGTTCGCGACCACCGTGCGCTCGATCTCCTCCTCGTTGAACAGCATCGGCTTCCACGGCGGGTTGGCTGCCAAGAGGTACCAGCGCACGGCGTCAGCCCCGTAGCGCTCAATGACCGCGAAGGGGTCTACAACATTGCCCTTCGACTTCGACATCTTCACCCCGTGCTTGTCCAAGATAAGCTCATTGACCACCACGGAGCGGAACGCCGGCTGATCGAAGAGCACGGTCGCCAGATTGTGCAGCGTATAGAACCAGCCCCGCGTTTGGTCCACCCCTTCGGCGATGAAATCCGCAGGGAACTGCTCAGCGAAGAGCTCGCGGTTCTCAAAAGGATAATGGAACTGCGCAAAGGGCATAGCGCCGGAGTCGAACCAGACGTCTACCACTTCCGGGGTACGGCGAAAGAGCTTTCCCTGACGCACGAAGACAACCCGGTCCACAAAGGGGCGATGTAAGTCCAGCTCCACCCCTTGTTGGAGCGCTTCCGGCAGCGGCACACGGCGTCCATCGGGAAACTCGTAAAGCCCTTGTAGGAGTTCAGCAATCGAGCCGATGGCGAACATCTCCGTGCCATCCTCGCTGATCCAAATCGGTAAGGGCGTGCCCCAGTAGCGATCCCGAGACAGCGCCCACTCCTTGACCTCCCGCAGCCAATTACCGAAGCGCCCGGCACCAATCTCCGGCGGTTGCCAGCGAATCTGCTCGTTGAGCTCCAACATCCGCTCCCGGTAGGCAGGCGACCTCAAAAACCAGGACTGCCGAGCATAGTACATGACGGGATTGCCCGTGCGCCAGCAGTGTGGGTAGGTGTGCACGTAATCGAAGGTTGCCCGATAGAGTTTCCCCATGCGGCGCAGAGCAGCCACAATCTCGCGGTCTGCCCCTTCTTCGACTCGGTCGTTGTAGCGGAAGGTCTTGATTGCCCGCCCGGCAAATTCCCGAATCTCTTCGGTAAAATGCCCATCCGGCGTGACCGGTTGCAGGAGCGGTAGCCCGTACTGCTTTCCCAGCTCGAAATCCTCCACCCCGAAGGCGGGAGCAATGTGCACAACGCCCGTCCCTTCCTCCGTGCTGACAAATTCCGCCGGCAGTACAGTCAATGCGTGCGGGTACTGTTCCCGGTCAATTGGGATATCGGGGAAAATTTGCTCGTAGACCGTGCCGACCAGCTCTGCCCCGGAGAAGCGCTGGAGGACTACACTGTCTCCCTCTAGGACTGCCAGACGTGCCTCTGCCAGCACAAGCTCCTCGATGTGCTCCTCTCCGTCGAGCGTGCGCCGATTCCGTACCCGGACGTAGGGAATCTCGGGATGCACCGCCAATGCTGCATTGCCAAAGAGCGTCCACGGCGTTGTTGTCCATACCAGGAATGCTGCTCCCTCCAGCCCGGGATGACTCGGCTGGAGAATGCGCACCCGGAGGAAGACGCTCGGATCGCGCACCTCTTTGTATCCCAGCGCCAGCTCGTGTGAACTGAGAGGGGTCTCAATCGTCGGCGATTGCGGCACGACCTTGAAGCCCCGGTAAATCAGCCCTCGGTCGAAGAGCTGCTTGAGCGCCCACCAGAGCGACTCGATGTACTGGTTGGAGCACGTGATGTAGGCCCCATCCATGTCAATCCAGTAACCCATCCGGCGGGTCAGGCTCCGCCAGCCGCCTTCCATCTCAATATGGTGCCAGACCAGCTCTTTGCACGCCCGATTGAAGTGCTCGATCCCGTACCGGGTCTCGATTTCGCGCTTGTTGGCAATCCCCAGCTGCTGCTCGACTGCTAACTCGATAGGCAGTCCATGACAATCCCAGCCCGCTTGCCGCCGCACGTAGTAGCCGCACATAGTCTTATAGCGGCACACCATGTCCTTGATGGTACGCGCCATGACATGGTGAATCCCCGGCTTCCCGTTGACCGTCGGGGGACCTTCGTAGAAGCGGAAGCGCGGCGCGTGCTGGCGCTGCTGCAGCGAGCGCTCAAAGATGCGCTCCTGTTCCCAGAACTGCAGCACTTGCTGCTCCAGTTCCGGGTAGTGCGGTTGCTCAGGCAACTGTTCCAGCCACATCAGCTCTCCCGTGCTCAGAGCACGCAATTTTAGCACTTTCGCTGCAGACCGTTCCATGGTGTGGTCTTGGCAGCATAATTTCGCTTGGTCTTCCAAGTCCTGCACCGGAGATGGATGCACCCAACCCTCGCTTCCGTGAGGTTATCGCAGCTGCCCTCAAGGGACAGCGTCTGATGCAGTATCTGGGCTGCGAACTGCTCCACCTTGAGCCAGGCTCTGCCATTGCCGAAGTCACACTGCAGGAACACCACCAGCAGCAGCTCGGCATCGTGCACGGCGGGCTTATTGCAACGCTTGCCGACGTTGCCGCTGGCTTTGCCAGCTTTACCCTCACCCCAGCCGGTCTGCAGCCCGTGACCGCCGAGCTCCACGTGCTCTTCTTCCAGCCGGGTCGGGGAGAGCGGCTGCGCGCCATCGGACGCGTCCTCCATGCTGGCAACCGACTCCACTTCGCCGAAGCCCGCATTGTCTGCCTCCAGAATGGGACCGAAACCCTCATCGCACAGGCAACCTCTACCCTGGCGCTGATCCGCGTCGGCAATCCAGATTGAAGACCGAATCCCGCTGGCTGTTCGTCTTCTGTCCCGGAGTCTTACAGCGCGTCTTTGCCCATGCCTATCAACTTCCAAAAGCTGACGCTCAAATCGCAGGAAGCCCTCCACCGCGCTCAGGAAGTGGCCGCCGAGGCAGGTCATCAGTCCATCGAGCCACTCCACCTGCTGGTAGCCCTCCTGGAAGACGAGAGCAGTGTGGTCTCCACCATCCTGCATAAGCTCGAAGTCAACATCCCCTACCTTCAGCAGAAGCTCCGCGCCGAGCTAGAGCGCCTTCCCCGCGTGAGCGGCGCACCAGAGCAGTACCTCTCCCGCGAGCTTGTGGCTGTACTGGAACATGCCTGGCAGCAAGCAACAGCGCTGAAAGACGAGTACATCAGCACCGAGCACCTCCTGCTTGCCCTCGCCGAAGGGCAGGGAACGGTCTCCCGCCTGCTCCGAGAACACGGGGTCACCAAAGAAGCCATCCTGCGTGTTTTGGCAAGCATCCGTGGGGTCCATCGCGTCACTGACCCCACACCGGAGGAGAAGTACCAAGCCCTCCAACGCTACGGACGCAACCTCAACGAAGAAGCCCGCAGAGGGAAGCTCGACCCTGTCATCGGGCGGGAGGAGGAAATCCGCCGCGTCATGCAAATTCTGACCCGTCGCACCAAGAACAACCCCGTCCTCATTGGCGAGCCCGGGGTGGGGAAGACGGCAATCGTAGAAGGACTCGCCCAGCGGATCGTCGCCGGCGACGTTCCGGAATCCCTCAAGACCAAGACCATCATCGCCCTGGACCTGCCCTCGCTGGTTGCCGGCACGCAGTTCCGGGGACAGTTCGAGGAGCGGCTCAAAGCCGTTGTCAAGGAAGTGGTAGAGTCCAACGGCGAAATCATCCTCTTCATCGACGAGCTCCACACGCTCGTGGGTGCCGGCGCTGCCCAAGGCAGCATTGACGCTGCGAACATCCTCAAACCACCCTTAGCCCGCGGCGAGCTGCGCTGCATCGGCGCCACCACGTTGGACGAGTACCAGAAGTACATCGAAAAGGACCCCGCACTCGAGCGCCGCTTCCAGAAAGTATACGTAGACGAACCGAGCGTCGAGGAGACAATCTCTATCCTGCGCGGGCTCAAGGAACGGTACGAGCTCCACCACGGTGTCCGGATCACCGATGCGGCGCTTGTTGCCGCGGCGCAGCTTTCAGCACGGTACATCACAGACCGTTTCCTGCCCGACAAAGCTATCGACCTCATCGACGAGGCAGCCAGCAAGCTCCGCATCGAGATTGACTCCATGCCCGAGGAGCTCGACCGGCTGGAGCGGCGCATCCGCCAGCTCGAAATCGAGCGCGAAGCCTTAGTACGCGAACTCGGACGCGCCACCGGCGATGGGCGCCCCTAGGGATCTCCCTCCATCGCTGCAGGAGCTGGCATCCCTCCTGACGGAGCAGAACAACCCCGCAACCTGGGACATTGACCTTGCCGATACCCAGCGCATCCTGCAGCTCATCAATGCCGAAGACCAGAAGGTTGCTCCCGCCGTTGCCCGAGAAATCCCCTTCATTGCCCAAGCGGTTGACCGCATCGTGGAGTCCTTCCGGCAGGGAGGGCGTCTGTTCTACGTCGGTGCCGGGACCAGCGGACGGCTCGGGATTTTGGATGCCGCCGAATGTCCGCCAACCTTCGGCACCCCTCCGGAGATGGTCCAGGCAATCATCGCCGGTGGCGAAGCCGCCGTCTTCCGTGCCCAGGAAGGAGCGGAAGACCGTCGCCATGAGGGTGCCGCCGCCATCGCCGAGCGGCAGGTCGGACCCCGGGACGTTGTCTGCGGTATTGCCGCCTCTGCCCGCACCCCTTTCGTCGTCGGCGCCTTGGAAGAAGCACACCGACGCGGTGCGACAACAGTGCTGCTGACAACCAACCCCCGCCACCAAGTCCAGCGGATGGAAATCGCACGCTACGCCAATATCCTCATCTGCCCCGAAGTCGGTCCCGAAGTCATCGCCGGCTCCACCCGCATGAAGTCTGGCACCGCCCAGAAGCTCGTCCTCAATATGCTCACCACCGCTGCCATGATTCGACTGGGCAAGACGTACCACAACATCATGGTAGACCTCCAGCCGACAAACCACAAGCTCCGCGAACGCGCCAAGCGTATCCTCATGCTCCTGGCAGAGGTTGACTACGCAACCGCCGAATGTGCCCTGCGCGAAGCCGGCTGGAGCACGAAGCTCGCTCTCGTGATGCTCCTGGGCAACTTCTCCGCCGAGCAGGCACGACAGCTCCTCTCCCGCTCCGGCGGACGTATCCGCGAAGCCCTCCAAAGTCTGCGCTCTGGTTAGAAAAGGCACCGTATTTTTTCCGAGGACTTGTGCAAGCCAGTGGGATGTCGTCATGCGTGCACGTGCTGCCCTGCTCTCCTTTGTGGGAGCAACGTTTGCACTTGCGAGTGTCCCGCACTACCGTGTGGCACTGTCTCCGCTGCCTCCGGCTGTGCCGACTGTCCCAACGGTTGCAGAGTTCCTGCAGCGGAGCACCGCCTCGCTTGCTGATGCACCGGCAGCGCCAATTGCTCGGTTCGCATGGCAGCCTCTCCAACTGACCTCGCGGGTGGTCACTGCTGCAGGCTCCCCGGTTCGAGTCCCACTCCCCCTGCAGGGGCTGACCCCGCGCGTGGCGTTCTCTCCCCAGGGAACCCCCAGCTGGGTTGAGCGCCCACTGGGTATTGCCCGCATGGTGGAGGTCCCTGGTCCGACACGATCCTCCCCTGCCCGATGGTATCCCGACCCAGCATCAGTCTTGCAGCAGCTCCGTCTTCACCGGGAGTTCCTCAAGCTCCAGGACCCAGTCCGCGAACTGCGGCTGCTCTCCGCGCAGAGCGATGAGCTGGGGTTGCACCATCTCCGCTTCCAGCAGCTCTACGAAGGCATCCCGATTTGGGGAGCTGACCTCTACGTGCATATTCGCTCCGATGGCACCCTCTCTCTGCTCAACGGGCGCTACCTTCCAACTCCTGTTGGAGCACCCACCCAGCCGCGGCTGAGCCCTGCCGAGGCACTTGAACGGGCGCGGGATTACGTGCAGCGACAGACTGTGCTGACTCCGCTGCCCGCGCTCCCTGGATTGCCCTCAGCAGAACCCTCTGCAACGCTGGTGCTCTTCCCACACCCCGTGACAGGGGCTGTCTTCCTGTGCTACGAAGTAAACCTCCATGCGAACCTGCTCGAAGACTACACCCTCTTCGTGGATGCCCTCGATGGGACAATCCGGTGGCGAATTCTCAACACCTGCAGCTGGCATAGGCACACCTCTTTGAGTTTCCCCAGCGATGTTTCTCTGCCGGTCCATGCAATGCCCCGGAGGACTGTAGCAGCCGGCACCTTCGTTGACGCCTCCGGGACCGATGCCAACGGTGTCACACGCTCCTTCCGGGTCTACCGGCACGATGACGGCATGTACTACATGATCTGGGACCTCCCCAGCTTAGACCGTTCCGGCTCGCAACTGCCCAACCGTGTCAAAGGCGGTGCCGTCACACTGACGGCAAACAACAGCGACATTGACCCACAGAACCCGCAGGTCTACCACATTACCTCGCCCGATAACACCTGGCGCGACCCCGTAGCGGTTTCAGCACACTACAACGCCTTCATCAGCGACCGCTACTACCGCACCACCCATACCCGCAATTCCCTCGACGGGCAGGGCGGGACCGTTATCTCCATTATCCACGCCACCTATCGGGGGCAACCGATGAGCAACGCATACTGGAACGGTGGGCTCAAAATCATGGTCTACGGCGACGGAGACGGCTATCTGTACAAGCCCTTCGCGGCTGCGCTCGACGTTGCTGCCCACGAAATGACCCATGGCGTCACGCAACACAGCGCCAACCTGGTCTACCAGTTCCAACCCGGCGCTCTCAACGAGTCTTTCTCCGACATCTTCGCCATCATGGTAGACCGCGATGACTTCCTCCTCGGCGAGGACCTCCAGGGTCCTGGCTCTTCGAAAATTGCCACCCGTGACATTGCCAATCCGAGCAATCCGAACGTTGAAAGCCCTCAACCGAGCCACATGAGCCAGTATCAGAACTTACCCATTGACCAAGACAACGGCGGGGTGCACATCAATAGCGGCATCCCGAACCGGGCTGCCTACCTTATCATCCAAGCTCTCGGGCGGGAAAAGACCGAGCGGATTTACTACCGGGCACTGACACAGTACCTGACCCGCACCTCGGAGTTCATCGACTGCCGGCGTGCCGTGATCCGCTCAGCGCAGGAGCTCTACGGACAGGCGGAGGCAAACGCCTGCGCCCAGGCGTTCGATGCCGTCGGTATCACCGACAGCGGAGGCGGTGGTGGAGGTGGCAACGAAGTGCCCCCGGTCCAGGGTGGCACTCCCATGCTCGCCCTCATTGTCGGTCCAGACGGCTTGCTCGCACTTGTCCGCACAGACACGTGGCAAGGCGGGGTCATCAGTACCGCTGATCCACGGACACACGCCTTGGTTGGCAACGATGGTTTCCCGCTTTCCCAATTGAGCACCCCCCGAGCAGGGGACAGGATTTACTTTGTCAACAAGCAAGGGAAGCTGGCGTACGCAGATCTGACCCAGCAGCAGTTCTACGAGCTTACCCTTCCCCTTAGCAATCTCCGCAATGCCTGTATCAGCAGTGATGGGCGTGTTGCCTCACTGGTCACCACGGCGATTGACCGCTCCATATACCTGACCGATGGGCAAACGGTGGCACGGCTTGAGCTGCTCCCGGAGGCACCCGATGGCGGTCGCGTGACCACCATCTGGCTTGCTGACGTCATGTCGTGGACCCCGAATATGAGGCAGCCGCGGCTAGCCTTCGACGCCTTCAACGTCCTGCCGCTCCAGGGCGATACGCTGGCATACTGGAACATCTACGAAGCCTACCTCACCGCAACCCCGCCCCCGATTTACGAGCTAATTCCTCCGAGCCCGCGGGAGTTCTCGCTCGGGAACATCACGTACAGCAACACTGACCCTGATGTGGTCGCCTTCAATTACATTGACCACGGAACTGGCACGATGGAGACCATCGTGGCAAACCTGCAAACAAAGCAGATTGCGGCTCTCGGGACCTCCCAGTGGAGCTACCAAGGGCAACCTCTACTGGATGTGCAGCGCCCGAGCTTTTCCCCAGACAACCGCTTTCTGGCGCTGGTCGCCCCGCAGCACCGGCTCCTCCTCGTGGCAGACCTCCAATCAGGACAGGTCGGGGCAGTTGAGAACCAGGCTGCCCTCTACCATCCACGCTGGTTCTCGCTCGGAGGCACAGGCATTGCACTGCCGGCAGCAGCAGAGCACGCCGTATACGTCCGGGCACTCCCCTCGGGAGAGCTGAGCGTGCGGTACTCGCTGCCGGAAGCTACCGCGGTTGAGCTTGAACTGGTCAACCTGCTTGGCACTCGCATAGCACTGCTGCAGTCTCAGCGCTGGCAAGCAGCTGGAACCTATGAGGAACACTTCCAGCTGCCGCTGGCTTCAGGCGTCTACATACTGCGGTGTCGTATTGGAGACCGCCTCCAGAGCTGTCCCTTCGTGTGGCTCCGGTAGCTGTGCCGACTCGCCTTCTGGCACTCGAAACCTCGGGTGACCCCTTGAGCATTGCCCTCGGTGAGGATGGGCAGCTCAGAGGATTTGTCCTGCTGGGTGAGCCTCGCGTGCACGATCGGATGGCTGCTGAACTCATCCGGCGTCTGCTCGAGGATTGCAGAGTGCACCCCGAAGAGCTCGACGCCGTTGCCCTCTCGGCAGGTCCAGGCTCGTTTACAGGATTGCGGATTGGGGCAAGTCTGGCAAAGGGACTCTGTTTCCGCTCACCTCCTGTTCTCGTGCCCGTTCCAACCCTGGAAGCCTTCGCTGAAGCCGCTGCGCCTTTTGTCTCTCGGCTCGGCGGGCGTCAGATCTTGGTCTGCACGCCCGGGCATATCCAGGAATCTGCTCAGAACGTTGAGGGGTGGCTCTTCGTCCAGCGGTTCTCCCCGGACGGTACGGCTCTCGGCTCTGTGCACCGGTGTTCTCTCTCGGAACTTGCTCCGGAGCCAGACACCTTCGTCTGCGGTCCGGCAGCGCCGTGGATTCCCGGTGGGCTTCGTCTGCCGTGTCTGGAGCGGCTCTCGGCAGAGCTGATCCTGCAGGCAGGATACCGCCGTTACCAGCGCGGTCATCGTGCCGATCCGGCAACCTTTGTGCCTTTCTACGCGCTGGACTTCCAGCCCGGCTCCTCAGGCTCGAGCCGTCCGCTGCCGCCACTGACGCCGTAACTGCCGCCGAGCCGCCAGGTAGTAGAGCACGGGCAACACCACCAACGTCAGGAACGTGGCGAAAATCAGCCCGAAGATGATCGCCCACGCCAGCGGTTCCCAGAAGGCTGCACTGAAGCCGCCAAAGTAGAGCTTCGGATCCAAGCGGGTCAGCAGGCTCCCGAAGTCCATATTGAGCCCGACCGCCAGCGGGAGCAGCCCTAAAATGGTCGCAGCAGCGGTCAGGAGTACCGGCGTTACTCGCGTTGCTCCGCCTCGGATGACCGCCTGTCGGAGGGAGAGTCCCTCAGCACGCCGCTGCTCGATGTAATCAACCAGCACCACCCCGTTGCGGACCACAACGCCCGCCAGACTGACAATCCCTAAGCCCGTCAGTGCAATGGAGAGTGTCAACCCGGAGAGGAGGAAGCCCAAGAATACTCCGACAGTGCTGAACACGACGGTGGTCAGCACCAGCAGCGGCTTGGTCACAGAGTTGAACTCCGTCACGAGAATGATGGCAATGAGGGCAACCGTCACGAGAAATGCCGTCTGCAGGAATCCCAGCGTTTTGCGCTGCTCTTCTTGCTCACCCGTGAGCCGGATCGAATAGCCCGCCGGAAGAGACAGCCGCTGCAGCGCCGCGCGAATCTGTGCATTGATCAGCGGAGCACTGTACCCGGGCAAGACATTGGAGCTGAGGGTAACGACCCGCTGCTGGTTGATGCGAGTAATGCTCCCGTACGTTGTCGCATACGTTGCCGTAGAGACCGCCGAAGCCGGCACCACCCGGAACTGCCCGGTCGACAGATCACGGAAGGCAATCGGGACATTGAGCACATCCTCCAGCCGCTGCCGGTACGGCGCCATCAGACGTACGTTGATAGGATACTCCTCATCGCCGGCACGGAATTTCGACGCCTCTACCCCATAGAGTGCCGCTCGCAGTGCGCCCCCGATCTGTGCAGTGTTGAGCCCTTCTCGGACAGCTTTCTCCCGATTGAGCACAACCTGCAACTCCGGCTTGCCCTGCTGCAAATCGCTGACCAGCTGCTCAATACCGGCAATCCGGAGGGAATCCACAATCAGCGAGCGGACCCGCTCTGCCAGTGCCGCCAACGTATCGAGATCGTCCCCGGCAATTTCAATGTTGATGGGCTTGCCCGTTGGGGGTCCGGCATGGTCTTTATCGACCACAACCTCCGCCCCTCGGATGTCAGCAACTGCCCGGCGAATCGCTTCCAGATATCCCCACGTCGACATTCCCCGGCGCTGTTCCTGCCCCACGAAGGCGACTGTCAACCGCCCCTGGTGCGGGGTTACCCCAAACGAAGGACGGAAAGGATCACCGGCCGCAATCCCAACATTGACACTCACCGAGCTAACCAGCGGGTTCGTCTCCCCCAGCACGCCGTAGACCCGCTCCTCGATGACCCGCATGATGGAATCCGTCACAGCAGCATCGGTCCCTATCGGGAGCGTCACCGACACGTACACGAAGTTGGGCTCCGGGTTGGTAAAGAAGGTCACCTTCGGGCGCACAATCCCGAAGAGCAGGAACGTGACCACTGCCAGCACAATCACTGCCGCCACCAAGTACACCGGGCGCCGCCCACGGAGAATCCAATTCTGCAGACGCTGGTATGCCGCCAGCACTCTCGGCCAGAGACGCTGCTGGAACGGCTCGATGACATACGGGGTGAAGAACACCCGATTGACAAACCACAGGAGTCCCACAACCCACGTCACCGTTGCCATCCCCACAAGGATACGGCTCCCACTCCAGAATCCCAGCCCATAGCCCACCGCTGCGGCAAGCAGAAAGCCACCGAGGCGCAGCAGAAGCTGCCGTCGCGTCAATGGCATGGATACCCGTGGCATGAAGTCGTGGGCAAAAACCGGGTTGAAGACGTATGCCACCAGGAACGAGGCTGCCAGTGTGGAAATCATTACCACCGGCAGATAGAAGAGGAACTGCCCAACCACACCGGGCCAGAACAGCAGAGGCACAAATGGCGCCAACGTCGTCAATGTCCCGGCCAAAACCGGGGCAAAGACCTCCCCGGCTCCTTGCTTGACCGCCTGCACAATACCGAGCCTCTCCCGGCGATAGAGCCGGTAGATGTTCTCCACAACCACGATGGCGTCGTCCACGATTATGCCCAGCGCTAACAAGAGAGCAAAGGTCACCACAATGTTGAACGAATGCACCCCCAGCCCGGGCAAGACCAGCATTGCCAGAAAAGCCGAAAGCGGCGTTGCAAGCCCTACAAAGAGGGCGTTCCGCACGCCCATGAAGAACATCAGTGCCAGCACCACGAAGAGGAAGCCCAGGATGATAGCGTTGTTCAAATCCGCCAGCGTCGTCCGGCTCCGCTCTGATTGGTCATTGGTCACCACCAACTGGACCGAGGGCGGCACCACCCGCGTGCGGAACTCCTCTACAATCCGGTAAATCTGCTCGGCTGCCTCCAGGAGATTTTCCCCCGCCTTCTTGACCACACTGAGGGTAATGACCGAGCGCCGATTGAGCCGGGCATAGCTCTGCTGCTCTTTGAATTCCTCCACAACCGTGGCAATATCGCCGAGCCGGACCGTGTTTCCCTGTCCACCGCGAACGAGAATATTGGCCAGCTCCTCCACCCGGCGGAATTCCGCTGTCAGGCGGACATTGAGCCGCAATCCCCCGGCGGAGAGCTCACCAGCGGAGAGATTCAGATTCTCCCGCCGAATTGCTTGCTCCACATCCGACAGACTCAACCCCAGCGCCCAGAGGCGATACGGGTCTACCTCCACGCGGACCTCCCGTTCTGGCACCCCGACCAAGTCCACACGGCGAATCTGCGGCAGACTCTCAATGCGATCGCGCATCTCCTCAGCGTACCGCTTTAGCTGCACCAGCGGAATATCCCCCGCAATGCTGACCTGCATGATGGGGAACTCGGAAAACTCAATCTCCAGCACCCGGGGATCCTCGGGTAAGTCCGTGGGGAGCTCTGCCTTCGCCCGGTCAACCGCGTCCTGAACCCGCTGCTTGGCAAGCGCCGGGTCAACATCGGTTTCGAACTCCACGACGATCGTGGAGACATCCTGCGCCGAATAACTGCGCACCTTCGTAACCCCAGCAACAGCCTTGAGCTGCTTTTCAATCGGGCGCGTCACCAGGTTCTCCACATCCGCTGGGGAAGTTCCTGGGTAGACCGTGGTCACCAGAATCGTCGGGATCACCACATCGGGGAGCAGCTCTTTCGGGAGCCGCACGTAGGTGTAAATCCCCAGAACGAACGTGCAGACAGCCAGAACGTAGACCGTCACGCGATTACGGATTGCCCAGTTGCTCAGGAAGAACTCTCGCTGCAGCATTGGCTGGACTCCTCCTCAGAAGCGGACTCGCATCCCATCACGCAGCTGGCTGGAGGAGCGGACAACGACGAGCTCCTCCGGCTGCAGACCTGCCAGGATTTCCACTGCTTCCGGGGTCAAAGCACCCAGGCGAACCGGACGCTGGCGGACAATGCCCTGATGCGCATCCCGACGCTCCACCACGAAGACCACGGGCGCACCATTGTGTTGCTGCACTGCTGCCAGCGGGACAATGACTGTCTGCGGACGGTTCACATCGGGAATTCGCACCTGGCAATGTAACCCAGGACGTACGGCAGCAGGGATGCGCTCGGGCACGATCTCGATGCGGAAAGTCCGCGTCCGCACCTCGATGGACTGCCCCACACTCCGAATGCGCCCACGCACCGTGTCTGCCGTCTCTGAGAATACCAACTCCACCGACATCCCGGGTTTGACTGCCCCCACGTATGCTTCAGAAACATCCGCTGCCACGTAGAGACTGGAGCCATTGACCAGGCGAAGCGCAGGTATTCCCGGTGCCAGAAACTCCCCGTGCTTGACCATGACGTTATCCACTATGCCGGAGAAGGGTGCCACGATACGGCTCTGGGCAATCTGCTCTTGAAGCGTTGCGACACGCCTCTCCAGCGCTTCCCACTGCTGTCTGGCATTCAAATACTGCACCTCTGCCACTGCCTGCGCTTCCCAGGCGCGCTTGTACTTCTCGTAGAGCGTCCGCGCCAGCTCCCGCTGGACTTCAACTTCCGCCAGAGTGCGGCGCAAGACCTCTGTATCCAGCTCCAGCAACACCTGTCCCTGCCGGACCCGCTGCCCGGGCTGGACATGGACGGCCACAACGGTTCCGCCCACCTTTGCACTCAACGTGACCGTCGTCCGAGATTCGACGCTCCCCTGCACTTCCAGCGTGCGTTGGAGCACGCCCTGCCGGGCAGTCTCGACCACGACCGAAGGATCTCGCGGCTGCGCCTCCTGAGAGCCTGGCGCGCCCAGCTCTGCCTCCAGCCGGGCAATCTCCTGCTGCACCTGCGCCAGCTCCCGGCGGAGCTCCTCCAGACGGCGCCGCTTTGCATCCATTTCCCCCGAAGAGGACGAGCACGCCCCGAAGGCACAAGCTACCGCGACGAGGCACCCTCCGAGGAGGAATGTTCGACTCTCCATTGCCAACCCTGAAGCAGCAGTGTCACAAGCTCTTCGAGTAACTGCTCCGGTTCCATCTCCTGCATCAAGCGCATCCGATACGGATGCCGCGCCAGTAAGATGGCACCGCTGAGCACAATCCAGAATTCTGCCAGAACTCGCTCCGGCACGGTATCGGGAGGGAAGAGCCCTTCGCGAATACCGCGCCGGACCAACTCAACCCCACGCAAGAGCGCCCGCTCCTGAAGCTGGTGCAACTCCTGTAACAACTCCGGGCGCACCTTCTCCAGCGGCAGCTCAATTGCGGTGGAGACATGCATCAGAAGCGTGAAGTACTCCGGATACTGCTGTGCGTAGGTCCAGTACTGGCGGGCAATTTCCCGAATTGCCCGCTCGGCAGGCATCTCTCTGGTCTGCTCGGATACCTCTGCCATCAATGCGTCGAGCAACCGGAGCCCGTCATCGAGCAGCGCCACGTAGAGCTCCTCCTTGTTGGCAAAGTACTCGTACAGTGTGGCTTTCCCCAACTCGGCTTCAGCCGCGATCATGTCCATCGTTGCCTGACGGTAGCCGTGCTGGAAGAAGACCCGACGAGCTGCCTCAAGGATGAGCTGCCGCCGTTGCTGCCGCTCGCGCTGACGCCGTTCCGCAATGCCCATTACGAGCCGAACTGGGCAAGATCAACCGAGCCTGTCAGGTATTCCAGGTCAGCCTGTGCTGCCAGGTAATCGTGCAGCGCCTGTGCATACGCTGACTGCGCCTGCCGAATGGTGGCGTCGGCATCGGTGATTTCCAACTGGCTTCCTAACCCCTCGCTATACCGCGTACGGGCAATCTCATAGCCCCGCTCTGCCTGGGCAATCGTGCTCCGAGCCACCTCCAGCCGCTGACGAGCCAGCTGCTGCCGCTGCAGCGCCAGCAAGACCTGCACCTTGAGCCCTTCGCGGAACTGCTCCAGCTGCTGCTGAACCTTGTGCTGCTCAATTTCCGCCTGCTCAACGCGAGCCTTCGTCTGCAACCCCTGGAAGAGCGACACCGACAGCTGAATCCCAACCGCCATACTGCGAGCAGTCAGGAAGTTAGACAACGTCGGGGATTGCCCCTGGTACACGTACGTCCCAAAGCCGACCAGCGTCGGGTACGATTCAGCCCGGTAGAGCCGGACAACGTCGCGTTGGAGCACCTCCTGCAACTGTAACGCCTGGAGCTGCGGATTGCGCTGGAGCGCCTGCCGCACCAGAGTCTCTGCCTCGGGAAGCTCCTCTGGACGGTACTCCGCTTCGAGGCTCCCTTCGAGCTCTATGTCCTGCTCCTGTGGCACCCCGACGAGCAGCTTGAGCTGCCGAAGCGCTGCCGTATAGCCGAGCTCTGCCTGCGCGACGAGCGTCCGCACCTGCTCCAGCTGGACGCGCGCCCGCAGGGCATCGTAGTCCGCCACCAGACCTTGACTGGCTAAGACCTGGGCGTCTTCCGCAAAGCGCTCAGCACGCCGCAGACTTGCCTGCGCTGCCTGCCAAAGCTCCCGTGCCAAGAGCGCAGCGTAGAAGGCTTTCTTGACCTCGGCAATTGTCCGCGCAAGCGTTGCCCGATATTGCTGCCGCGCTGCCTGCGCGTAAACCTGCGACGCACCAATCCCGGTCAACACCGCTTGGCTGAAGAGAACCTGCGTTGCCTGCAGCTGGAGCTGGAAAGCGTTCTCCGAGCCGATCTTGACCGCCTGCAGCTGCCCCGACTGCGGATTCCGGAAGTCCGGCAGGAAAAACACCGGCAGAAGCAGATTCCGGGTGAAGTTCGCTGCCACACCCACCGAAGGCAGTGCTGTCCCCACTGCCTCCTGTACCCGCGCATCGGCACGCTCAATCTCCAGCCGCGCCAATTGCAGCTCGGTATTGCGCTCCACAGCCCACTGCAGCGCTCGCTGCAGGCTCAGTCGCAGAGGCTGCTGACCGAAGCTGAGGCTGACCGCCACCGCTGCCAGGAATGCCCACCGCCCAATCATGCTGACCATCCGTCGATTTCCGACCGTTGGTCGCAAAAATAGCACTCTGCTCCCTCTCGGCACCGGAGCGTACGTCAGTGCCAGCAGCTACGGACGGGAGGTAGTGCCTGCCCCAGCAGAGAGAAGCCCAGCGTAGAAGCGAACTGCCCGAAGGATCTCGCCGACGGGCATGCGCTCGTTGGTCCCGTGAAATGTCCGGTACTCCTCCGGTGTCAGCCGAACAGGCAGGAAGCGGAAGACGTTTGGGGTCAGCACCGTGTAGTACCGGGCATCCGTTGCTCCGAGAACCAGGTAGGGGACCGGTCGCGCTTCGGGGAAGACCGAGCGGGCAACTTGCCGAATGAGGCGGAAGCCCTCGCTGCGGACATCCGCGACCGGGGACGGCAGGCTCAGCACGCCTTGTAGCCGCACCTTGACCCCCTTCGGGACACGGCGCTGCAGGTGTTCCACAACCGCCTCCGGGGTATCCCCAGGCAGCAAGCGCACGTTGACCAGTGCCCGAGCCGAGGAGGGGATGACATTTTCCTTGATGCCAGCCTGGAAGATTGTCGGGGCAAAGGTTGTCCGCACCGTGGCATTCCCGCGCGGGGTCTGCTGCAGCTGCCGCAAGAGGAAGCGACCAAAGAGCCACCGATTTGCCACCAGCAGGCGCTGCCAGAAAGGCATCTCCGGGGCTACTGCTTCCAGCATCTCGACGGCTACACCTTCCAGCCGCGCAGGCATCGGCGAGTGTTCCACCGCCGCAATTGCCTCTGCGACCAGTCCCAACGGGCTCCGGCGGGGTGGTGTCGATGAGTGTCCGCCCGGTCCTTCGGCGCTCAGCTCGACCATCATGTATCCTTTCTCGGCAATGCCCACCATTGCCAGCGGGCGTTCCACTCCGGGGAACATCCCGACGGTGACGGCGCCGCCCTCATCGAGCACCCAGTGGAGGCGAACCCCCCGCTGCTTGAGCAGCGCTACAATTTGCTGCGCTCCTCGCCGTCCGCCGACCTCCTCATCATGCCCGAAGGCGAAGTATACATCCCGAACGGGGCGGAATCCCGCCCGCAGTAATGCTTCTGCCGCCTCCAGAATCCCCATGACGGTGATTTTGTCATCGATTGCCCCGCGTCCCCACACGGATCCTTCGGCAATCACTCCTGCAAAAGGCGGGTAGCGCCACTGCTTTTCCGTCCCCGGCTCCACCGGTACCACATCCATGTGCCCCATCAGGAGCACCGCCGGCGCTGTTGTATCCTGCCCGCGCCAGCGGTAGAGCAGGCTGTAACCGCCGACGCGCTCCCACTCCAGCTGCCGATGGACCTCCGGAAAGCTCTGGAACAGGAACTGATGGAAGCGTTCAAATTCCGCATGCTCAACCTGCGCCGTATCCTGGTGCGAAATCGTTCGGTAGCGCAGTGCCGCAGCGAAGCGCTCCAGAATAGCGGTCGAATCCAGCTGGAGCGCCGGCAGTGGAATTTCTCCCGGTTCCTCACCCGCCTGCAGCCCAACAGTGCGGATCAGCAGCACAGCGAGGAACACGGCAACTGCCAGAGCAACGCCGCCGATGAGCAGGCTTCGGCGCATAACTCCCCCTTGAGTCAGCTGACACGTGCAAAAATAAGCCCCCGTTGTACAGCCTCCGGGAGACTCCCTCGGGAGGAAGCCCCATCAGCGCGGGAGCGCCGCCTCGTGCACAGGGGCAGGGTACTTGCCATCCGGGCACGTCACTATTCGGCGCTTCTGCCGCAGCCGGGTCGCGGCGCTCCAGAGCAGCCCCACAACGGTCAGCAGCCCTCCGAGCCAGACGAGATTGATACCGGGTTTGAGAGAAAACTCCACCGTGAGCACCTCTCGCTCCTGTGTTCCTCGGCGCCGCACGCCGAGCACTGCCTGCGAACGTGCCAGTTCGCGCCGGTCGGGGAGAATGCGTAGAAGCGCCAGTTCGAGCGTATCCCGGAACGGCTGCCAGAGAGGCAGGAATCGGTCCAGAGCCAGCATCCGAGAAGCAAGGCGCAGCGTATCATCCCGCTCCGGCTGACGGAGGACAATCCAGACGGCTACCTCGAGCGTATCCCCGTGCTGCGCTCCCATCTCAAAGCGCAGGACAGACGCCCGCACCAGAGGCTCCGACGGCAGTGGCGCTTCCTCTCCACGGCGAAACACAAGCTCGGTGGGCGGATTTTCGCTCTCAACCGCCCTAGGCGCCATGTAGAAATCAGCAGCCAGGCGCCATGCAATGCCAGGCTCTAAGAACGCCGACTGCCGCTGGTTGTAGTCGCTCCAGAAGAGCACCGGGAAGATCGTCACGCTGCCGTTTCGGTGTTCTACCCGCACGGCGTAGCGCCACTTCTCCCGGTCGGTGTACTCCCGTTCGACCTGCTCGCGCCCAAGGTATGTGAGCCGGTAAGCACCCAACTGGACGGGTTCCCCACGGGGGAGCCGGGCATGGGAGGTCCACGAAAGGGCTGCAAGCGTGACGACACCCACAAGGAGCAATGCCAGCCCAGTGTGGGCAATCCACGCTCCTAGTGCTGCCGGACGGCGGCGAAGACCTCCAAAGAGCAATCGCCCATTGACGGCTAAGGCAAACCATGCCGTGGCCGCCAGCGCAAGGAGAGCACCATCCCGGATTCCCAGCATCCACAAAAGTCCCGTCCCTCCCCCCGCGATGGCAGCCGGCAGGAGCAGCCGCTTCCCGAAGAGCTTCCCCGGGGTTGCTCGCCATTGCGCCAGCAGCGACAACCCATTGAGCAGCAGAATCCAGACTCCCAAAGGCAAGTGGAGCAGGTTGTAGAAGCGCTGCTCAACGGCAACCTTCGGGCGCCCCAGCAGCTCTGCAACGATGGGGTAACTGGTTCCAACCAGGACAACCACAGCGCTGACCACCAGTCCCAATGTCCCCAGCCCCAGGAGGAACTCCCGAGAGTCGACCGACAGCTGCAAGGCTTCCCGTTGCAGCTCCCGCCAGCGCCAGAGGAGAAACCCAACGCTCACGGCGGTCCCTGCCACCATCAACCCCAGGAGCAGAACGTAGGCAAACAAGCCAGGATCAACAAACGAGTGCACGGATGTATCTCCCAGCACCCCACTGCGGGTCAAGAAAGTTGAGTAGAGCGTCGCCAGAAAGGCGAGAACGACCAACACTACGGTGGTACGCACCAACCCACCGGTCCGCCGCTGGATAAGCCCCGTATGGAGCGCTGCCACGACAAAGAGCCAGGGAACCAGCGAGGAGTTCTCCACCGGATCCCACGCCCAGAAGCCGCCCCAGCCGAGCGTCTCATACGCCCACAGTCCACCCAGGAGAATTCCACCCCCGAGCACTGCTGCGGCAATCCCCAGCCAGGGCAGCGCCCCGACAATCCAGCGCTGGTATTCCCGCCGCCACAGCCCTGCCAGCGCGAACACAAACGGCACGCTCACAAGGGCGAAGCCCAGGAACAATGTCGGCGGGTGAAAGACAATCCAGTAGTTGTGCAGGAGCGGGTTGAGTCCACGTCCATCGGCAGGGCGGAAGCCTTCGGCCACCCCCTGTTCGGCGTAGGTCTCCCACACGAAGGTGAAGGGGTTTTTCGCTACCAGTAGCAGGAGCATCCCCGCGACAACAGCACTGTAAAGGCTCATCATCTCCGCCTCCCAGCCTTGCCGCCGGGCAATCACGTGAACGGCAATCCCGAGGAGCCCCAGCCAGAAGACCCACAGCATCAGGCTCCCTTCCTGCCCAGCATAACTGCTGCTGAGCAGCAAGTGGAAAGGCAGCTGCCGCGAAGAGTGCCCCCACACGTAAGTGTAGCGGAAATCATGGGTCAGCACGGCGCCCAGCAAGAGGAGCCAGAGCACGCCAATCCCGGCAACCAGCAGAGCGAAACTGACGCGGGCCGGTACGAGGAACTCCTGCCGCCGGCGCCCGAGGGCAAAGGTCACAGCAGCGCCCACCGCGAGCGCCCAGACCCCATGGACCAAGAACTGCCCGAGCATGGTTACTCCCGACGCACCTCCGACGCATGGAAGTATGGGGATGCCCCACCATGGGCATGCCCGAGCACCACCACACGGGTGCCCGGTGTCAGCACGGGCAAGGCTTCCCCGCCGGTGTAGTCAACCGCGAAAATCTGCCCCTGTGCATCCTGCATCCAGAACGTAGGGCTGACCTGCCCGGGAGCCGCCAGCGCATGGACCACCCCGCGAATCATCACCTTCGGTGCCCGTTCCTCACTGGGCTGTTCCTCGGCAAGACGCAGTGCTTCGGCAAATGTCACCTCAGGCACCTGGGCAAAGCGTTGCGCCAGGAACAACGCTGCCGGAACCCCGAGCAAGAGAACGACAATCACAATGGGACGCAGACGCATGGATCCTCACTGCGGCAGCGGCGCCCCGCCCTCGTACTTCGACGGGCACTTCATCAAAATGTGTTCCGCATGGAGCTCGCCCTGGATCACTCTGCCCCGCACCACAATACTTTCAGCAAGCTCGAAGTTGTTCGGCTTGGCTCCAGCGTAAACCACCGGAATTCGGTCCCCGTGCTCATCCTGCAGCACGAAGCGGAAAAGGTTCGCCTGACTCTCGTAGACGGGCGGAATTTCCCGCACCCAGGTGCCTTTGACCTGCACCCGCGCGCCCGAGCGCACCGCCTCGCCGATAGAGACATACGGCACGGCTGTAGACTCCAGCGCCGAGATACCCAGCGCAATGAACCCACCCAACGCAAGCCCACCGAGCCAGTAGCGTGCACGTAGCCGCATCATCCTGCTCCTCCTCTCCGACCAGCAGCCATGGACGAAGGAAGTGCACTGCTCATTGACCACCGCTGGAGAAACGCCGCTGCTCCCGTGGACGTTCCATCTGCTGCTCTACCCTCCGCAATCGGCGCTCCATCCACAGCAGGGAAGCAGCAATCCCCAACCAGACCACCAGAGTCACCCAGAGCACCACGTACTCAGCGTGCCTCTCCAGAAACCCCATTTCCTCTATCCATGTGCCACCGCACCAGCTCTGTCAGGCGCACAACCCGAACTCCGAGGCTCCAGAGCCACCCGAAGAGTGCCGTAAAGGCAAGCAGCGAGCCACTGAAGAGCACCTGCTTGAGCGTGTCCAGCGCTTCGGGATTCGGATCGAGCACTGGACCAATGGTCACGTCTCCTTTCCCACCCGGGTGCAAGCTCTCCATCATCCGCGGCAGGATGAAGACCAGAACAGGGACGGCAACGAAGGCAAAAAGCAGATAGACACTTCCAAGCCGCGCCCGCCGCTCTCCTTCCGGCAGCGAGCCTCGCAGGACGAAATATGCCAGGTAGATGAGCAGCAGTACAACGATGGTCGTCTGCCGCGGGTCCCAATTCCAGAAGGCTCCCCAGTTGAAGCGCGCCCAGATCGCACCCGTTGCCGTCGCGAGTACCGCGAAGAGCGTCCCGAGCGCTGCCGCTGCTACTGCCCGCGACTCTGCCTCGAGGTCACGACGCCGGAGGTACCGGAGCGCCGCAAGCGCTGCAATAGCGTAGGCGAACACGGCAATCCACGCCAGAGGAACGTGGAAGTAGAGGATCCGTGCCCGCTCCCCAAGCCCAGGGATGTAGGGCAGCACCAGAAACGGCTCCAGCGAGCGCACTCGTTGGGCAATCCAGAGTGTGTCCGTGCCCGTCCACTCCAGCTCAACAATTGCCCGCCGTGCACGCAGAAGTTCTTCCGACGGCACCGTCGGGAAGAGCACCCGCGCCAGTACCCGCCGCGGACTGTCATCTTCTGCCCACACGCTCCACAGACCGAGCGCCGTATCGTACACCGCGGCACTCACACACCGGAGCACAACGGGCACAGTTCGCTCCTGCCCCCGGAAGCGTTCGCGCTCCCGAACACTCAGCAGAGAGGGTACCGAAAGAGTTCCCCAGCGGTTGGCGTAGACAGCATCAGCAAATGTGCCTCCAATCGGTGGTGCAAGCGCTGCAACAATGAGCACTCCCATGACCGTAATCACCGTCACCTGCCACCACATCGGGCGTGGTCGCTCCGGTGGATAGAGAAGCGCCAAAAGCAGCCCACCCCCCAATCCGACCGCAAGCAGCAGATACTTCATCCCACTCCACAAGCCCTGAACACCGCGAAAATACAGAAACCCACTCCCCCGCTTCCAGCAGCCGTCTCACCCCGCTACCCCCATCCCGCGTCGGAAAGCTGTAAATTTCACTGTTCGTCTTCCAGCCACGCGCAGTGATCTCATGCGCCAGTTTACCGGGCTCGTAGCCGCCGCGCTGCTTGCGCACGCTCAGGGCACTGAGAACCCTTTTCGACACTTGATGGAGTACGCTCAACCACGTCCGGAAACGGAACAGTCACTCCCTCTTCTCCCCTTCCAGCCTCTTTCGCCGTCGCCTCGGGTAAGCCTTTTCCCGAACGTCAATCTCATCGTGCCCGAGGCTGATCCAACACCCATCCAGAATGAATCCTCCATCGCTATCAATCCCCGCAATCCCCGGAACCTGATTGCCTCCGCGGTGGACTACCGCGCCAACTCCTCCACTTGGGTCTATGTCTCCAGCGATGGCGGGTACACTTGGAGCAATCGCAACCTCGGCAAACCTTTCCCCGACTGGGTCTCCTCCAACGATCCCTCCGTTACTTTCGACGCCGATGGCTATGGCTACCTCTGCTACGGCGGCTTCAATTTGACCACCGGGGAAAATGGGGTCTTCATCGCCCGCACTACCGATGGCGGTCAAAGTTGGCAAGCGCATATCCCTGTCATCCTCCATCGGGGGACGATGACTCCGGATTCCGCCTTCGAGGACAAGTACTACATCACCGCCGATCACAGCGGCAGTTCTCCCTACCGCGGGCGGCTCTATATTCCCTGGAAGCGAGTGATTCCGCGGGATTCCTCCACGCAGATCGTGCTCTCCTTCTCCCAGGACCGCGGGCTTACCTGGAGCACCCCTGTCCCGGTCAGTGACCGCTTGCCGTTTTCCTCGGAAGACACCACCTACGGGCAGAGCTTTCCGCTGGCAGCAACAGGTCCGGACGGCACTGTCTACGTCGTGTGGAATCACGGTCCGCAGAAAGCTCTCGGCTTTGCCCGTTCGACCACCGGCGGGGCAAGCTTTGAACCACCTCGGCTGATTCTACGCTACCGCCCTCTGGGCACGGCGAAAGCCATTCCGGAAGGTGTGCGCCACACGCTCAAAGGCGGCGTACGGGCAGAAACTTACCCCGTCCTGGTCTGCGATACCACACAGGGATCGCGCCGAGGCTGGCTCTACCTCTGCTGGGCAGCCGACCCCGTGCCGAACATCTACTTTTCCCGCTCCACCGACGGCGGGCAAACCTGGAGCGAGCCCGTTATTGTCCACTCCGACACTGCTGGGGACCAGTTCTGGCCCTGGATGGCACTGGACCCCACAACGGGAGATCTGGCAATCATGTACTTAGACAGCCGTGACGATCCGGGCAACGTGCTGACGACAGTCTCGGTCAGCTACTCCAGCGATGGAGGCACAACCTGGACAGACCGCCGCATTGGCGATACCCTCTGGGACCTGCGGCGCAATCCCTTCCGTGGCAATGCCTTTGCTGGCGACTACAGCGGCTGCGCCTTCTTTGCCGGACGGGTCTACCCCTCGTGGGTTGATATGCGCAACACCACCATCAATCTCGCTGACAACGATGTCTACACCGCCCCTCTCAACGTCCGAGCACCTCTGCCGGTGGAGAAGTTCCGTGTCCACCTCTTGCCAGACACCCCGACGGCTCTGCGCCTGAGCTGGGAAGCACCGACACAGCGCGTCTTTGGGCAGCCACTGACCGCCTTTGAGTATGTCCTCCTCCGCAACGGCAGCTTCTACCGGACGCTGCCCGGCTCTCTGACCAGCTTCCTCGACACCGCCCTGCAGCCGCATGAACTGTACCGCTATAGCATTGCCGTTGTCTCTGGAAACGATACCAGCCTCTTCCGCTCGGACTCTGCCCGCGCCGGTGGGGCGCGCCAGCCCGCTGCCCCGGAGCTCCTCCCGGCAGCACTGGTACAGCCCGATTCTGTTCGGCTCTCTTTCCGTCTCCCGACTCGGCGCGCCGATGGCACGACGCCCCTGAGGAATCTCTCCGCACTCCGGCTCTACCGGGACAGTGCCCTGATTGCCACGTTCCCCGTCTCCCCGGCAGATACTGGAACGACCCTGACAGTTACCGACGTTGTCTCTGAGGCTGGCTTCTACCGGTACTTCGCTACCGCCCTGGCAGGAGCGGAAGAAAGCCCACCCAGCGCCTGGCAGATTGTCTATGCCGGGAGAGTGCTCAGAGAACTCTTCGAGCCGTTTGCGGCTCCGGAACTGCCGCGCTACTATAACAGCGGCGCCTGGGGCTTGACCGCCGTGTTCGCCTTCTCCCCACCGCTCTCTCTGACGGAATCGCCCCAAGGACCCTATGCGAACCGCGAGCGGGACACCCTCGTGCTCTTCCCTATCGCGGTTCCTGCGGGCGACTCTGCGCTCGAGCTCAGCTTCGTCCATGCCGCGATTGTTCACCCGTCAGACACTGGTTTCGTCGAAATCGCCTGGAATACCTGGGACTCCTGGCAGCAGCTCGGCGCATACAACGCCAGCCTCTATGCCCCGTGGGGCGATGGCGTTCTGGACGATGGAGATTGGCGTCTGGAGCGGTTCCTGCTCCCGCGTCCTGACACTGCCCGCCTACTCTGGGTGCGCTTCCGCTTCTTCTCCGGACCGATTCGGACCGACGAAGGCTGGTTCCTCGATGATATCCGCATCCAGACTATCACCACAGTTCCTGGAGCCGTCCTTGAAGAGCCGCGGCTTTTCCCGAACCCTGCCCGTACCATCGTGCGCTGCCGCATCCCCAACGCCGAACGGGCATCCTTCCGCCTCTGGAACGCTCTCGGGCAATCCTGTCCTGTGCCACTTCTGCAGCGCTCGTCTGCAGAGGTGCTCCTAGACCTGCGGAGCTTCCCTGCCGGCGTCTACGCCGTGCAGGCTCTCTTCCCCGATGGACACAGCCTCATTGCCCCACTGCTCATTCTGCGCTGAGATGCCCGAGCCTCTCTACATCGTGTTCGACATCGAGACCATCCCGCTGCCGTGGGAGAGCTTCGCCCCCAGCCAGCAGGAATTCCTCCTGCGCGGCGCTCATTCCGAAAGTGAGCAGGAGAGGCGCAAAGCTGAAATGGCACTGTCTCCCTTCACTGCCCAGGTCATCTGCCTGGGGCTGCAGATCATGGAGACAACCGGGGAAGCGGAATGGGCGCTCCGCAGCCGAGGTGCCTACATTGTAGACCCGGCATGCGAGGTGGGCGAGCTCCTACCCGAGGCGCTCCCGAACGGCATCCCAGTCTATCGCTGCAGCGAGCGCACCCTCCTGGAGCAGTTCTGGAAGCTTCTCGACAAGTACGCCGGTGCCCACTTGGTCACCTTCAACGGGCGCAATTTCGATGCCCCTTTCCTCATGCTCCGCTCGGCGCTCTACCGGATCCGCCCCTCCCGCAATTTGATGGAAGGAACCCGCTACCGCTACGGCGGGCATACTGACCTGCTGGACGAACTCTGCTTCTACAACCCGCAAACCATGGGTGCCACGAAGCGCTTCAACTTCGACTTCTACGCTCGTGCCTTCGGTATCGAATCGCCGAAAGCGCACGGCATTGACGGTTCCCGGGTCGCTGAGTACTACCACGACGGACGCCTACTGGAGATTGCCGAGTACTGCCTCGGCGATGTTGCCGCCACGTGGGAGCTGTTCACTCTCTGGTACCGCTACCTCCGCTTCGAGGAGAAGAACCGTTCGGGTCCCTCAGGCACGTAAAAGTGCTCAGACGAAGGGTGGCTTGACCACCTCGGCACGGAAGCGGCGCCCACCGTGTCCGCTGATGTCTACCCACGTTCCCGGCTCGGCAAAGCGTACCGGGACATACCCGAGCGCAATCCCGACCCGCAAGACGGGTGAGATATTCCCGCTGGTCACCCGCCCAATGGGCTCTTCTGCCTGCACAATCGCGTAGCCAGGACGCGGGATAGAGCGTTCGCTCTCCGTACGCAGTCCCACAAGGCGGCGTGTAGGTCCGTGCTGTTTGACCTGCAGCAGAGCTTCCCGTCCGAGGAAGTCACCCTTGTCCAGCTTCGTAATCCAGCCCAGCCCGGCTTCGAGCGGATTGGTCGTCTCATCTATGTCGTTGCCGTAAAGGCAGTAGCCTTTCTCCAGCCGGAGAGTGTCGCGAGCTCCCAAGCCCGCTGGCTCAATACCGTACGGTGCGCCCGCACGGAAGATTTCCCGCCAGACGTGTTCGGCTGTCTCGCGGTCGCCTTCGAAGTAGAGCTCGTAGCCCAGCTCTCCAGTATAGCCCGTTCGGGAGATGAGCATCGGCACCCCTGCCAGCGTCCCGGAGCGGAAGTGGTAGTAGGGGATTTCCAGCAATGGCAGCTCTGTCAGCGGCTGCAGCGCCTCGGCGGATTTCGGTCCCTGCACTGCCAGCAGATGCGTCCGGTCGCTCACATCGTCGAGCTGCACCCGAAATGCCGGGGCATGCTCCTGCAGCCAGGCGAAATCCTTGCTGATGTTGGCGGCGTTGACCACCATCATGTAGAAATCGCCGCAGTGGTAGAGGAGCAAGTCGTCCACAATGCCCCCGTCGGGATAGCACATGACCGAGTACTGGGCTCGCCCCGGGGTAAGCCGAGCCACATCGTTGACGGTGACGTACTGCAGGAAGGACAGCGCATCCTGCCCCCAGATGCGGAACTCCCCCATGTGCGAGACATCGAAGACCCCAACCCGCTGCCGCACGAGCAGATGTTCGTGGACGATGCCCTTCGGATAGTGAATCGGCATCTCGAAGCCAGCAAAGGGCGCCATCTTCGCCCCGAGCTGACAGTGGAGCTCGAAGAAAATCGTGCGCTTGAGCATCTCAGACCACTTCTCGAACGTGGACAATCCCAAACCGTGCCGCGACGTAGCCGAGGTCTGTAAAGCTCGCATTCCCAGCAGCATTGACCCCGGCACCGTGGAAATCACTGTAGGCTGCCGACTGATTGACCCAGACCGGACCGACGAAATTGAAGGCAACGGAGGTCCCAGCTTCTGTGAGGAGGTCCGCTGCCTGGCGTTTGAACGCCTCCTCTGTTGTGTAGACTGCCGTCACCAGAGCCCCGGCACTGCGGACGAGCGCAGCCATCTCCTGCAGGGCTGAGTCGGCGCTGGGTGAACGCACCAGGAAGGCAATCGGTCCGAACCACTCCCGCCCGTAAACCTGCCGGTGCTCGCCCTGCCGAGCCTCGAGCAGCAGCGGGGTTGCCGTCCGGGCATCGGGATAGTCAGGGTGATCAAGCGGGGTACTTGCCCGCAGAACAGGCAGCCCGAGCGCCTCCGCCTGACGCAGCCGCTGGAGCGTCTGCTCATTTTGAAGAGCCCCGAGCGTCGGGGGTCCTGCTTTGGGATTGTGCACCAGGGCGTCAATGGCTGCGCAGAGTCGGGCAGCAACTTCCTCCGGCAAGAGGCGTCCATCGGGTGTTTCAACCCCGGTCTCTGGCACGAAGATGTTCTGCGGTGCCGTACACATCTGCCCACTGTACAGGCAGAGGCTGAAGGCAAGATTGTCCAGAACAGCGCCCAGATCAGCAACCGAGTGGAGCAGGACGGAGTTGACCCCGGCTTTCTCCGTGAAGACCACCTTGCCGCCGAGCCGACGTTCGAGCTCGGTGCCGAAGGCTGGGCTTCCGGTGTAATCCACAATCCGCACCGCTGGGTGCTCAACTACCTCCCACGTCAGCGGCTCCTCCAGGGTACACGGGAGCATCAGCAGCACATTCGGGTCGATACCCAGACTCTCCAATGCGCGCTGCAACCGAGCCACCACCAGCGCCACAGGAAGCATCACCGTTGGATGCGGCTTCCACAGGCATGCATTCCCCGTGATCAGGTTGGCAAAAACGCCGGGAAAGGCGTTCCAGACAGGGAAGGTCGAACAGCCGATGACAGCCCCGAGCCCTTTCGGCACAGCCTGGAAGCGTTTCCGCACAGCGATCTCACCCTTGCCCAGAGGCTTCCTCCAGAGCACCTCCGGGGCAAATCCCTCCAGCGCCATGACCCCGGTAGCAATCGCTTCCAACGCCCGGTCAAACGCGTGTGGTCCCGAGGCTTGGAATGCCATCACGAAGCCCTGCCCCGTGGTATGCATAGTGGCATACGCCAGCGGGAAGAACTCTGCCGCTGCCTGTTCGAGCGCTTCAAGCAGGAGCACGGCGCGGGTGCGTCCGTCGAGCCGCTGCCACTGACGCTGTGCCCGCTGTGCTCGCTCCACAGCTGTTGCCACAGAGAGCCGGCGATAGTGCACCCCGAGCGGGAAACCGTACGGGGAAATCTCGCCGCCGACCCACTCCCCATCGCCCTGTTGGAGCCACTCCTGAAAAGGCTTGTGCAGCAATCCTTCGAAGCGTCGCCTTCCGTCCTCGTGGGCTGTCTCCCCGTATATCTTGCCGCTCGGGACCTCCGCCCAGTGGGCGTAGAACGTTCGAGTGCGTACAGCCTCGAGTGCCTGTTCCAACGTTGGCATGTGCTTCTCGCGGAGCTCGTCCCAGTTCATTCTTGCGCTCTGCCGAAGCTATGGCACTTGCCAGATGCCCAAACTTAGGGGTTTTCCTACCTTACCTTGCCTCCCTGCCCCGAAGACTGCCTTGGTTCGTCCCTGGCTCCGGCAGCGTGGAAGAGCACGATGGCACACAACAGCACATCCGGCTCCCCACAGTGGAAGTTCATCGTGCTCCTGGGTGGTGTCAGCCTTCTGGCTGATGTAACCTACGAAGGGGCGCGCAGCATTCTCGGTCCGTTTTTCGGGACACTCGGCGCGAGCGCAACAGTCATCGGCACTGTAAGCGGTCTAGGGGAGCTCTTGGGCTATGGAGCCCGCCTGCTTTCCGGCTACATCAGCGATCGGACCCGACGCTACTGGGCGGTAGCCATCGCGGGCTACAGCATCAACCTCCTGGCAGTCCCTCTCCTGGCGCTGACAGGTCACTGGCTGGAGGCAGCCGGGCTGGTTCTGGCAGAGCGCCTTGGGAAAGCGATCCGCACCCCTGCCCGCGACGTGATGCTTTCCTATGCTGCCGCCAGCGTTGGGCAGGGCTGGGGATTTGGGATCCACGAAGCGCTCGACCAGCTTGGGGCACTGCTGGGTCCGCTTCTGGTGAGCCTCACGCTCATGGCTGGAGGGCAGTACCGGCTCAGTTTTGCCCTGCTGCTGCTCCCGGCTCTGTCGGCGCTCGCACTGCTGCTCCGTGCCCGAGCTCTCTACCCACGTCCACAAGGGCTGGAATCCACCACACAGCCTGCCTCTACCCCTCGGCTCCCGACGATGTTCTGGCTCTACCTGCTCGCCGCTGCCCTCGCAGCTGCTGGCACGGTTGACTTCCCGCTGTTTGCCTACCACTTCAGCCGAAGCACGGGCATTCCGGATGCTTGGATTCCTCTGCTCTATGCTCTGGCAATGGGAGCAGACGCTCTGGCAGCGCTAGTGCTCGGGCGCCTTTTCGACCGGCTGGGGATGAAATTGCTCCCTCTCCTGGTTATCCCAGCGGCTTTGGTAGCGCCGCTGGTGCTATTTGGCGGCGGTCCAGGGATTCTGGCAGGGACGCTCCTCTGGGGAGCTAACCTTGGTGCGCACGAATCTGTGCTCCGAGCCGCTGTTGCTGGGATAGTTGGGCAGAGTGCTCGCGGGTTAGCGTACGGGATCTTCGGTGCAGGCTTCGGTCTCGGGTGGTTCCTGGGCAGTGCAGCGATGGGCGTGCTCTACGATGTGTCGCCCTCGCTGGTGGCGGTCTTCTCGGTCTGCGCCCATGCCCTCTCCCTCTGCCTTTTCCTGGCAATCGCGATCCGGCAGTAGGCAGGCGCAGCCTTGCCTGAAGTTTGTCCTCACTGCTGGTAGGCTGTCCAGCGGCGATGCTCATCACTTCCCTGCCCCGCCAGACAGAGCTTCTGAAGCGGGCAGTGAAGACAGTCTGGATTCCGGTCAAAGCACCAGCGCAGCGCAACGCGAAATGCCCCTTCGTCGACGAACATGGGGAATATGCCGGGCACCGAGGCGACGCGCGCCTCTATGTCTCCCCGCATGTCCTTCGCTTTGATGATAAAAGGGCGTTCTGCTTCGTAGTGCACAACCTCTACCGCTGGGAAGCAAGGGGAAACTCATCCCTGCCGCGTACAGTGCGGCACCATGAGCTTCTCAGGAATACGAAAGCTCGGCGTGCCTTGCCCCAGGCTGCCTGAGAACGGACTATCCGAGCAGTTTCCAGCAACCTCTCTGAGGCACGCCGCTCATGGACCATGCTACTACCACGTTGCCACGGGCAAAAATGGCACCAGCTATAGGTCAGCTCCCTTGACACCGCTGCTCCTCATCCAGATGCCCATGCGCCTCACCACCGCTGCTCAAACGCAGCCTGCACCACGGTCTCCTCAAAGCTGCGCGTGGGCTCGGTCGGATTGCGGTAGCGCGTCGCAGACAGCTCCATTCGCAGTATCCCCCAGCGCTTCAAATCCAGCTGGAGACGCAGAGGGAGAGAAAGCCGCGTTGCTTCTCCTTCTCGGGACACCGTCGGGGTCAGGGAAAGCGTCACGCTCTCCCACAGCCGATATCCTGCCGTGACTGCAAGCTGCGTGCTACGCTGCTGGAGTGTATCCCCGGCAAATACCGGCATCCCCGTGTGGAATGCAAGCTCCAGCGACAGCGGGAAGGGGAAACTCACGGAGTGCCCGACCGTCAGTGTTGCAATCCCAGTCCGTCCGGCAAAGCCCGTACTCTGGCTCTGCCCGTACGAAAGCGTCGAGGTCATCGCGACCCTGCCGAGCGCGTACGAATGCCCGAGGCTCAGCTGCCACTGCAGCGTGCGGTGGACCCCGAAAGAGTTCTGCTGTTCGGAATAAGCAGCATTGCCATGGAGGAAAGGGAACCGTCTCGGTGTCACACCCAGGCTAACCAGGTATTGGGTCGAGCGCGTCGTTGCCCGCTTCGTTCCCAGGAGGTTGTCGCGTTCGAGCGCTACCCCAAACCCGAGAGCCAGCTGCCGTCGCCAGAGCCGCTGCTGGATGCGAACTTCATTCCTCGCAATATCCCGGCGCAGCGAGGGAACACCGTAGCTAAAGTACCCAGGTCCGACCAATTGCGAACGCAGCACCATCTGAGAACCCAGTGTCGGGGCAACAACCGTAAGCCGGGCATCGTAGGCAAAGTCCACGGAACTGGATACCCGGAGGTCTAGCAGGCGGACAAGCCACGGAGGCAAGTCCGAACTCTCCGGACGCGGGCTGGAAACATCCCAGGTGACAAGGCTTGTGGCAGCCTCAGCCTCCAGCGTCACGTACTGCTTGAGCAGCGCGCTCTTCAGCTGTACTCCGAGCACGTGCGTCGCCCCGGGTCCCCCTTGGAGAGGGCGCACAGTATCGGGCAATGACGCCATGGCATCGCGGGCGGTCAGCGCCACAACTGTCACCGCGGTTGGCTTTCCCCGTCCGAAGCCCAACTGCACTGCATAGAGCTCTTGCCCGTAGGTTGATAGTTGCGCACTATCGGCGCGCAGAATTGGGCGTCGCGTGCGTCCGCCGGCCAACCCCAGCACCAGGCTGCCGGGCGCCCACAGGAGAGAGCCGCCATTGAGTGCCACTCCGCGCAGAACGAGGGGCGAATACGACGGATAGGTCACCCCCAGCTGGACCTCCGGCAGCCACATCATCACTTGCTCAGCTGCCGAGATCATGCCAAGGCGCCGCAGCTCCCCGAGATGCTCCATCGGATCGGCTTCCTTGAGCCGTTCCAGCTCCTTGAGCCGACGGTAGGCTTCCAACCGCTGCAGCGCCTGTGGATCGGCTGCCGCCAGCGAGTCCCGGATTTCCTCGTACCGCTGGGCAAGCCCTGCCACATCCTCGTACTGCTCGCTTGCCCGAAGCGCCTGCTCAATGCGCCCGCGGACCCGCGCGCGGATCTGCTCCGGGGCAAAGAGGCTCGTGATGGCGTTGATGTTTTGCCGGAACTCCCGCTGTTCAGAGGAAAGCAGCACGTAGAACGAGAGCGGGACCCCATAGAGCTGGAGCGTCGGCTCGAATTCCCAGCGCCAGAAACGCTGCGGTCGCTCCTGGTAGGTTCCCACACGGTTTGCTGTCTGCGCGCTGAGCGAATTCGAGCCCGTCAACACAACGACCGACCCCGGGGATTGCGGAACCGGCTGAGCACGGAGTATACCTGTGCCTCCCCCGACAGCACACAGCAGCACGCTCCATACAAGAACGCCGCGCATCGTCGCTCCAGACTACGGTCCCCCGAATTCAACTGGTGCTGCCGCATTAGGCGGGAGCGCTGGGGATTCTGCAACGTCAGACTGTGTCCCCCGCCCGAGCTGTCCAGCATTGTTGTTGCCCCATGCGACAATTGTGCCATCAGCTTTCAGCGCCAGCACATGACTCCCACCGGACACGACCCGGACAACACCTGAAAGCCCCGGGACTCGAACCGGCGCCGACGATGCTCGCCGAGTGCCGTCTGCGTAAGTCCCAACCCCGTTGTTGCCCCAGACCCAGACGGTACTATCACGGGCAAGCGCAACGGAGAAGCAGCTCCCCGCCGCGATGTCAATGATATCGGTCAGTCCCGGAACCTGCACAGGGGTCCAGACAATGTCGCCTGAGTCCGGATGCACCTGCCCGCTGCGGTTGTCGCCCCATGCCCAGACTGTTCCATCCTGCCGCAAGGCGACACAATGGTAATCTCCTGCAGCAATGGCGAGGAAGGTCTGTCCTTCTGGCGTCACCCTCCGAGGGAGGGACACCAGGAAGTCTCCCATTCCCTGAGGCACAAAGCCAGCTTGCCCGTAGAAGTTCGAGCCCCACACCCACACCTGCCCCCGAAGTAACGCCATGGAATGGGCAACACCGGCAGCAATTCCCGAAACCCCCACGGAGAGCTGGCGTACCTGGACAGGGCGGCGGGCAACCATGCTATCGGCTCCGAGCCCCAATTCTCGATTGAGGTTGATTCCCCATGCCCAGACTCGGCGTTCCTCATCGAGCGCCAGGGAATGCCGCTCACCGGCAGCAACGGCAATGAACTTCTTCCCCATCGGATGCGCAACCTGGACGGGAGCGGGGCGATCTGTGAGCGTTCCATCCCCCAGTTGCCCGTAATCGTTCCGTCCCCAGGCAAAGAGCTGTCCGTCGCTGGTCACGGCCAGCGTGTGCCAATACCCGCCGGCAACGGCAACCACGTTGGTCAGCTGGGTCCGAACTGGATTGAGCAGTGCCGGCTGTGTCCCGGTGGCTTGCCGCCGGCTATTGTCGCCCCAGGCGTAGAGAGCGCCCTTGAGGTAGCTCTGCCATATCCGCGCCAACAGGGAAGCTGTGCCCGCTGCCGTTTGTGGTAGCGCTGGGGAAGCAGCCCGCCGCAGCGCGCGGTCCTGCGCCGCCCGCAGCAGTGCCTCCTCCCCTCCCGTACTGGTCGGTTGTCGGTCGAGAGCATCCAGCAGATACTCCGTCCGCAAGGCAACAGGATGGACCGGCACCCGCCGGACATCGCCAACGGCAAGCGAGTGTGCAACGCCCGCAGCCAGTGCGCTGACCGACACCGATGGGCGAGGAGGTGGCGTCGGCGGACGCCTAGGGGAAAAGACCCGGAACGACCAAATCTCGCTCTCACCCAGCAGGACTTGTCCGGCATACGCGCCGACCTTCCACGCATACGCCCTTCCCGGCTGAAACGGACGGGCATCCAGTGGGTACTGGAGCATTGGCACTGTGAGCCCGCTGCGTTCGAAGAATGCCGGATTGCTCTGCATCGCGTCGTACGGGCTCTGCTGCCCGAGCATCTCGACGATGCGCACCGTGTAGGTCAGCTGCATTCCCGGTGGCACGGGCGAGGGTGGGATCCAGCTCAACACCGGTCGCTGCCCCTCCGGGATGGAATCCCCATCGGCTGGCTGGAGCAGGATCGGCGGCGAGAGACGCTGGATCGTCTGCTCGTAGCAATCGCTGCCCAGTTCCTCGCCCGTCTCTGCCGCGCGGGCGTACACGCAGACGGTGTACTCCCCTGCGGGGACTTCGCCGGTCCGCAGGTAGAGCTCCCGGTAGCGTGGGTGAACCCGATCGACGGAAATCGGGCTGAGCTCTGTCCCCGTGAAGGTACGTGTCCCCGGCGGCAGCACAATCACAGCACTCCGGGCGTTGATGACTTCCCCATCCCGTGCCTCCGTGACCACACCCTGCAGGTAGAGCCGTACCGGTTCCTTGCCGAGATTTGTCAGCTGCACCCGCCACAGGTCGGCTTGGCGTAGCTGGTTCGGCGGCGGACGGAACAACCGGACCTGAATCTGTCCCAGACCTTGTGCTATCGTCGTAGCGGCTACTGTGAGGAGCAGTGCCAGAACGTTGCGCCACATGGTTCACCTCGTCACTCTGTGGAGCTTCACGCCACAGTCATCGCTCAGGGGGAATCTGGATCCCTGCTTGCCCCAGCGCGATGGTATCCGCATAGACCAGTCGTCGGGTAAACTGCGACCCCATCCAGTCCGGGAGTGTCCCCGGCTTGGTAAAGCCGAAGGGAGCATCGGCAACCCACTGCTCGTACTCCCTGAGCACCAGCCGGAGGCTCTTTCCCTGGTACCGGCTGGGGAGATTGTCGAGGCGCACTTCTCCGACCCAGAATCCTGGGGTACGGCTCTCCATCCGGCTCAAAGGAGCTGCCCATACCGGCTCCCAGCCCAGCTCCGCGTCGGGGGCAGCCACCACACGGGCTTCTAATACCGCCTCCATCTCGCTTGTGGCATGGACCGCAGCACCGGCGCGGTAGGTATGCCCCTCCACCAGAATGCGCAGGACCGAGCCGTCCTGCACAACCTGTGCCATCCGCCGCGGCAGAAGCTGGATAAAGTCAAGCTGTGTTACCCGCGAAAGATGGGCATCCGCGATAGACTCCGGCTGATACCGCGCCAAGGCAAAGCGGATGAAGGGGAAGTACGATTCGCCTGGGTCGAGTGCGATATCCACATACCAGAGCTTGCGCTCAGCATCGTAGCGCGGCTCATAGGCAACTACATCAACCGTGGCGCCTGTCAGCTCTTCGAGCGTCAACCCTTGGGCAGAAGCCACCGTATCACGGAACAACGCTGGGATCGGTGCAATGTCTGACGGCACCGGTGCCGAAAGCCAGATGGGATCAAGCCCCCACTGCGTCACGTACGGCTTGAGCGTCTCCGGGAGCGACGGACTTCCCAAGAGCCGGACAGCGAACTGCCCGAGCACTCCCCCACCGCGTGGGACACCTCCACCACCGATACTGCCCGGAGGCAAGACAACCGCTACCAGTTCGCCCTCCCCGGAAGAGTACCATGGACGCTGGATATAGACCCGTGTCAATGTCTGCCGCTCGCTCACGTACGTCGTGCCATCGCTTCTCCGGTTCCACCGAAATGCCGGGATAGCGTATACCGCCTCCAGTACTGCAGGGCGCGCACTGCTGGGAATGCTGAGGGTGCGTTCAGGTCCTTCGCGGACGAACTTCTCCGGTCCCATATCAACGGGGTAGAACTCCCGGAATCGGGAAACAGCTGTAACTCTGTAGCGAACCACCCGGTGCTTCGTATCCCCAAATTCGTGGACGAGCTTCTGTCCGGAGAGTACATTGTGCCCCGGGCGGTCGGTGATGAGCTCAGCAATCGAAGCCTTCCCGGGCACGGGAGCAGGACGCCCGTCTTTCCCGTCTCGTGGCTCATCCTCGGCGGGATTGTCAACCGGGGTTTCCCACGCGGCTGCAACAGCGAGCTTACCCGTGCTCTTCCCGTCGTAGGAGATGTCCGCCGTCAACTCAGCCTTCGTCTCACCGTATCCCCGAGGAGACAAACCCACGCTGGTCAGCTGTGGTTCAGCCAGCGGACGCTGGACCGCATGGAGGAGGGTCAGCACACGGTGGGGCGTTACCATCCAGACAAGCCCATGGGCAGCAAGGGACTTGAGGTGCGGAGAAATGCCCGCAAGCTCATGGTAGAGCGCCATGAGGTCCAGAGCCGCCGTTGCTTCCGTAAGCGTTGCCCCCAGTGCGCAGGAGTAGAGCACTTTCTGCTCAGCCCCCTTGGGCAGGTAGAGGGTCAGCATGCGATTCCCACCATCCCATACGGGGGCAGCATTCCCTTCCGCCAGAACCAGGCGAAATGCTGGGACAGCGGGCCAGTCCTCCGCTCGCCCGAAGTTGACGATGACGACCCCACGCGGGATCGGAATCGTCTCAATCTGCAGCGAACCATCCGGCTGAATCCACCACGCCTGTCCCGGAGGCACACCGGGGACATGCTGGAAGACAGCCGCACGCGCCAGCGGGTCAGGCAGATAGGGGACGACAAACTGTGCCCCCGGCTCCACCGGCAGCGTCACCTGCTCGCCCGTGACGGGATTTGTCCACTGTGCCGATGGGAGCGTTGCGCTCCCTCCGGGCAATGTGTCCTCCCGCTGCACGAGCATAGTGTAGGTGGTCGGATCGAGCCTCCCACCGGGTCCCGTATCCAGCTTGCCGTGCTGCTCTGCTAGCTCGATGCTCCCCCGAGGGGCAGCAACGTGCCGTTCACTGGTCTGGGTCGTCGGCGTTGCGTCATCGGTATCGTTGTAGCAGCGAATTGCCATGACCTCCAGCTGTTCACCGCGCCAGTCCGTTGCATCTGGTACCTGGCGCATGAGCAATACCGGCGGAGGAACCGGTTCCCACCGTCGGTAGACAATCGGCGGTGTTGCTCGGCTGAAATCTGTTGGGTCCACCTCCTGCCAGCCTCTGCTGTATCCCGCTACATCTACTGCCCGGAGTCGGAAACGGTACTGATGCCCGAAGCGCAGGCGCGGCAACGTACCCGGCGGCACTTTGAACTCTCCTTGCACCTGGTAGTCGCTCAGCGGGTCGTTGGGTGGGTCAACGGGGTTATCCTCATCCTCGGTGTGGAGCACTCGCCCCGGGCGCGGGGCAGCAAGGCTCCAGCCCTTCCACACGAGGATTCCTTCGTGGAGCCGCAGCTCGTCTGGCTCGGCATCGGCACGCGAGGTAGTGGCTTCCGTCAGCGTGCTCTCGTCAGTGTCTGACAACTCATCCGCAGTCCGCAGCAGGCGGTATGTTGCCTGGCGCAGCGTAATGGAGTGCCAGCCTCCGGTAAGCGAGTTCCACACATCTACTCGGTAGCCACGCAGGAGATCATCGTACGTCAGCTGTGGTGTTCCTCCAGTTGTGGCGGTGGAATTGTGGGAGATTGCCTTCATCAGGTGTTGCCGCAGCTTGAAGGCGGCGTTTTTCCGGTAGAGCATGATCCCAACCGTGCGAGGGGCTGGGGTACCGAGGCTGCGGGATTCCTCCAGCATCGCCGTCCCGCCGAGCCGCCGATCGGACTGAAATGGTGCCAGTGTGCCCCGCCATGCCTCCCGCACCGCATGGGCAAAACTGACGAGCTTGTGCACCATGCTATCGGGGTCCAGGGTATCGAGTCCGTAGGCGCCTCCAGCGAGGTTGAGTAAACCGTCCTGCAGTTCTGAACCCGGTGCCGGCTGTGGGAGGAACAACATGGCAGAGCGCTCGTAGAGCGTCTGCGGAGTGATATGGGTTGTCGGGATCTTGGGGGTCCACTGCAGATTGACCAGCTGGATCCAGCCCGTTGCAGGCATCCCTGCAGGAGGTTCAAACTCCAGGACGAGCACAAAGCCGAGCTGCTGGAGCAGGAGTGGGTGGTTCAACAGTGCAGCGTGAATCTCGTGGAAATCCGGTCGAGGCGGAGTCAGGGGAACCCTGACAAATGGCGTATAGGCAGCCTCATAGCTCGGGTTCGGATTCCAGGGATTTCTCGCTGCCGGCGGCTCGTGGAAGTACTTCGCCCACTGGATGGCTTCCCTCAGCGGCGTCTGCTCGTTCCACTGGACTGCCCTCTCTCGTGACTGCAATTGTCCTCTCAGACTTTCCCTGAGTTGCTGCCAGGTTTCTTCATCGAAAGTCAACTGCCCAATGAGTCCCAACAGAGACTCTTCCTGCTGACCAGGCTTTTCCGGTAGCGTAGGAAGATCGACAAGCCCAAGCTGTGCAACCTGCCGGTAGAGCTGCCGGGAAAACTGCAGGATACTCCCGACTGGGTACGAGGCAATCGGGAGCTGCGCGATGGCAGGGAAGGTGTAAGGATTCACCGGCGTAGTTTCCAGAAAAATTGCCCGCCACCGCGGCGACGACGGAGTGGTCACCCGCGTCAACGCACTCCACGGGATGAGTGTGCCATTACTCAGCTGCAGGTCAAACGAAATGGTTGCCAGCGATGCTGGCCAGTCCAGCCAATCCGGGTATTCCGCTAGCGTGGTCGGGTTCGGTGAGCTATGCTCCAGTCGCGGCGAAACTACCACTGACACCCGCAGTCGAGGAGGAGAACTCCCGGTGTTGATTCCCCGCGGGATGACCGTCCAGATGAGCCGCTGCGAGGCTGCCATTGGTTCTTCCCTCCTGGACACCCGTTGTTCGACTTATGCGAACGCACGGCAGTACTCTTCCCACACCGCGGGTGTGGGAACGAACTGATGGAAAGCAGGATCGCCCGAGGAACCCTTAAACTGGCGCTCCACCTTGACGTTGAAGGTCTTGCTGAAGAAGGTAACCCGCACCTCGATGGTCAGTGTCGCCTGTCCGTAGACTTTCCCATTTGACTGCCACGTCAGCGACATGTAGATTGTAATGGAAGCAGCGACGATGCCTCCCAGCACATCGACCTTGCCCCACATCCGAAGGTACCCTTCCAGGGTTGCAATATTGGCGCCCGCCTGCACTGTCATCCGGTAGTAAATCCCAGCCATGACGCCGACCGAACCGCTTGCGATCCCGAGGTTCAGCGCTGCCTGTGCCCCAAACTCAAAGGAAGCTTCCAGGAGCTGAACCCCAGCAGGGGTAAGCTCCAAGGCGAAGAATCCGCCACCGCTGAACACATACACGGTCAGAGCGAACGGGGCGCTGCGCTCACAGAAGGCGAGCCGTAACACCAGCGGCTGCGAGACAAAAGGAACCTTGAGCTTCATGAACAGCGCCATGTTCGTGATGCTCAGCACCCCAACAGTCACGTTGGGTAAGCCGAGCTTCCAGCTGACCATGATGCCTGGATTCTTGTACAGCTCAATCTTCGGTAGGAAGCCTCCCAATCCCTTCGGGACAAGCTCCTGAAGCTTGCTGACAAAGCTGAGAGGTCCCTTGAACTGGATGTTGGCAATCTTCGGATTTACTCGGATTTTCTCGAAATTCCGCGAGGAAACCACCACGTGGTCGAAGTCAATCTGGAGAAACTCCATAATGCCGGCGATCAGATGCAGCTTGAAATTGGCTAGCTTCCCTTCAACCACAACCTCGGGAGGGCTCAGATCGAACTTCTTTGTCACCCGTGTTCCCAGTGAAAGCCAGGTGTATTGCGGAACAGGGGGAGATATTACCTCGAAAATCGGGCTCCCTGCAGGCCAGCTCTGGAGCTTGTCGGTTTTCCAGGTGTACTCCAGCTTCAGCCCTTGGCGCCACCGGTCTACTTGCTCTTTCCACTTGCGGTACTTCTCCCGAGCGTCTTTCTCCAAGGCTTTGAGAGCCTTCTCTTCCTGCTCGATGAGGGCTTTGAGAGCGTTGAGCTTCTGCTCAACCCGCTTCTTCTTCTGCTCCAAGTCCTCCAGCGCCTGCTTGAGCTGTTGACTGGTGGTATCAACCCGGTCTTCCAGTTTTTCCTTGAGCTCCCGAATTGTCTTCACCCCACCGAGGTCGTTCGTAATGAAGGTGCTGAAGTTGGACCAGAGGGTTTGGGCTGCGCTCTTCAAATCACTGAGGGCACCTTCAGCTTCTGCAATCGCCGTCTGTACCGCCGCGGAAACCGCTCCAGGAAGCGCTTTGAGGGTGGCAATCGTCGTTTCGTAAGTATCCCCTATGTGCGTGGCAAGTTGGCTGACATCGTCAACGAAGTCGTAGACTGTCTGCTGAACCAATTGGGGAATCTTCTCCGCGTTCGCAGCAGCAGTCCCAGCAAACGTCAGCAGTTGGAGGATGTGGCGCAGTTTCACTGAACCGACAAGGTCTGCTTCGAGGACCTGGTCGAAGAACTTCTGCGGGTCAAAGGTTCCGTTGACAAAGTCATCGAAGGGGGAATTTGCCCCGACAGGTCCGACAAGCCGCGAGAGTGCCTGAATCTTCACATTCGGGGCTGCCAGTCCGCCGGCTTTGTCAGTATTCTGCGAGAAGGTCATAGGTACCGGGGTAAGGAGCTCCAGGAAGACCTCGCCAGCATTCTGGGGACCGAAGCCTACATCGAGGAATCCTTTGGTTCCATCGCCGTAGAGCCGAACTTGTGTTTCGCCAGAAGTACCGAGGAGTTCTGCAACCTGCTGCAGCCGTACCGTGGCTTCTTCCATTGCTGGGTAGAACCACGGTGTCCTCTGCGGGTCCAGCCCGGGCGTCCCAGCTGGCGGGACTGTTGCCGTCAGCACGAGCTCGGAGGTCTCAAAGCTCGTATCCCCTGCCTTCCTGGGCGGCGCGTAGGCAACGAGGGCTCCCGAGAGGGAGAGTGTGCGGCGTGCGCGGTCTGTGTTGTACGCTGTTGCGATCTGCCCCACATCGGACG